>Ga0115545_1000137_pt1 | contig 38060 bp, 54 predicted proteins | sample COGITO_mtgs_1003_FD_87188 | JGI IMG/M metagenome (GOLD analysis project Ga0115545, IMG submission 87188) | Pelagic marine microbial communities from North Sea - COGITO_mtgs_100330 | ecosystem: Environmental > Aquatic > Marine > Epipelagic | place: Germany:Helgoland, sampling site Kabeltonne...
GGCATCGGTTATTATCAATAATAACACAGGGTAATTAATTGTATATCCAAAATGTATGTTCATTAATACGCTTCCCAACACCAACTATAGAACCTGTCGATCTTTTATCCCAATCACAGAATGAGAGTGCCGACAGTTTTCTTCTTGCCCAATCACGCAAATCAGTTTCTGACATATATACCCCCGAAATGTCAATTTCAAGAGTAAATATATCTAAACTTGTAATTTCGAACGTAGAGTTGTCTGGGTTTATCTTTACGCGATATGTTTCATTCATGCGTAAAATATAGGTTGACTGATACTTAATTACAACCTATAAATAATTTGTGTGATGTTTCTTTTTCTTTTTGCTTTGCATCACACAAAATAAGTGGAACGATGGGGGGTGCAGTTAGAGTGATGTCTACTGCACCCCTTATTCTTTTATATTATTTTCCTTTCATTTCTAAGAGAGTAGCGTCTATATCGGGCAGGTACTCTCCTCGCACGATGCTTCATTTCTTCTTCGATTACGTCTTCATGTGCGTACCAGTCTATCGAGTCCGTCATTTCATCAAGCAAGTCTCCTAGCTCATAACCAAGAGCCATAGCTATACGTGTCTGTGCTTGAGGTGAAGGTATTGTCCTGCCATTTTCTACGTGCGAGATAGACACTTGTTTTAGATCAACTGCATCAGCTAAAATGCCTTGGGTGTATCCCTTATCCTTACGTACCTTCTGTAACTGCATCCACACTAACTTACCCATTAGATCAGTAGGAATGTTACTTGGACTAAATTTAGGGGTTTCCTTCTCTTTCACGTTGTTATCGACCTTGATAACATCCCCGAGTTCATCGGGGATACTTATCCTAATAACTATTTCTATATCTCTACTCATACTTGTCTCCCTTCTTCTGGCACAACATAGTAACAGTTACTTGCGGCCTTGAAGCCAACACCATCAATGTACTGTCCATTCTCCAAGAACGACAAAGATGAGATCTTACGTTTCTCACTTTCGTCCAGATCATCAGCATTGATCCAATGGATATGTTTGTGATCTGCCTGATACGCCTTGTGATCGAACCAATAGTCATCTGCATTGATTGGAAACCTAGCCGCCTGTTGCTCACCAAAGTACTCACGTATGTAGACAAACTTGTGCATCTTTGGACGCTTCTTAGTCTCGTTCAACTCCGACAAAGCGGTATGTATCTCCTCAATCATGACACGTACGTTGGGGTACAGAAACTCGTACCCACTGGTTAGCAAGTGACCCAACTCCTTGAACGTGTTACCTCGTTCTCGAATGTCATTAGTCATCGCATTTAGTTTGCCGTTGTATTCGTTGTCAGCTTGATAACCTACGTCACGCCAATCTCTCTTGAACGCATCGAAACTTATAGCGATATGCTCCACAGGTGACCACGGGCGCAAATGCTTTTGAGCATTACGTACAGCCTTGTCCATGTGTAATGCAGATGCCACATGATAGTTAGATTGACCCGAACTGTACTTTTTGTTTTCGATGTTCTTAGAAACAACGTTGTACCTGTCTCCACCTGTGCCTGAGTGTGTCATATCCGAATACCCAACATAGCCAAGCGTGAAGTTATCATTCTCACGATAGACCCACGCACTGTTTCTGTCACGAAAACACGTCTTACACTTCAGTGCTTTCTCCACAGTCTTACGAAAGCTAGTGGTCTCGAAACTTTGATTTAGTTCACCATCACCATGAGTTTCGTAACTAAAATCCAAGTCACAGATCGGTGTGTATATTGCTTTAATTATTCCCATTGTTCATTCCTTTACAAGTCTTAATGCATCAGGTGCGTAGTGATATTTCTTTAGCAAGCTGTTGTGGTATACGTCACATACTTCCCAAGTACTTTCCAAAGTCCAGTCGTGACCATTATCTGTTTGCATCCAGTGAAACGTCTCTGCCTGTTCTTTGGTTGGTTTATCAGCAATCTTGTAGGCTTCCTCTTCGTTATCGGCTTCGATAACAGCTAGGTAACCCACGTCCATAGTGGCTGTTACTACATATCTTGGCATTTGTTCATTCCTTACCAAGGTCTAAGTTTAGGCCGTACGATATGTGATGCGACCTCGCTTACATCACAATGACCTTCAGTTGCATTAATTTGATCGTAGAGCGCACCGCTATCTAGTAGTACGCTCCAACAGGCGTCCTCAGTTGGAAACCAAACACTGAACTGCATTTGGTGTTCCATCACTGAGTAGCCAATCGTTAATAGAGTAAAGTATTCCATCAGAAGTTTGGTTCTCCATTCTCATCTATCTTCGCTATAGAGGCAGATTGCTCTGCCTCTGGTTCTTTCATCAACACATCTTTCTGCTTTTTCACCACACCTATCTGTGACAAGACGTGTTCCAGTGTGATTGGTATGGGTGCAGGAGCAGTCACCGTAAGTCTCCACTCTTTACATGGACGTGTTTGCCTACGGGCGGTACGCAAGACGGATTGTTCACGATGACCCACAATACTGGATGATCCCAATCACCGAACCCATTCCACATTTCACCATCGGTAACAACGATAGACGCGGTAGGATTGACGTGATGTTCACGTAGGAACGGTGGCACACAGCGAACATCAGTACCGCCACCGCCACAAGGTTTTGTAGTATCCTCTACCTTGTCCAGTTCGTCCCTCTCATAGCGTTCGTGTCCAGACACCTTTGTATCCCAATAGATAACGTGCAGTTCCTCCGGTGTAACGTCCATTGCGGCTTTGGCTGTTGCTCCAACCACAACCTTCAGTTCGTTAGCGCCAATAGAACCAGACATGTCGTTGGCACACACCAAGCTTTCTACTGTCTCACTGACCGTAGAGGGCATGATCATATCGTACTGCAAGTACCTACGATTAGGTTTGTTGTACGTACCGAAGTCTTTGCCCGAACAATAAGTCGTAACGAACTCACGTATCTGCTCACGGAAGTCAATCGGTGGCTTGAGCAATTCCTCAAGATGTCTTGTGCCACCAGTTCCCGCTTTTCCTGCAACGATATCGCCCTGACGTATAGCTTCATCAATCTCCTTAGCGTTCTCTTTGGCTTCCTCCACAGACATGTCCTTGGCTTTCTCAAAGTCATGCTTGTCTTGGAACCCTTGTGGTACACCACCCCCTTTGTTATTACCGTTAATAACATCGGACGGTAGCCCTGTCTTAGGATTAGTAGGCGTACGTGGCGGTTTACCTTTCTGCTTGTCATCATGCAGATCCCAGAATATCCGAGCGGTATCCCATGTGTCATCGTACTTAGGATCATACAGTGCGCCATCGATCCAGTCGATTAGATCACCATACTTAGACGTGTCACTGTACTCATGCCAGATCAGATAGTTGATATAGTAGTCCATAGACATGTTTGCCAACTCAGGGTCTATCTTCCAGAGGTGCGCCCACGTAATAAGGTGCTTCATCATCTTGTGATAGTTCTCATGTATGAGGACAAAGCGTAGTTGTGCATCGCCCAATGGATCACAGTAGCCACGACCATACCATTCGTTACGACCATCAGTGCAAGCGGTCATCATAGGATCAGCGTCATCAATCTTACGATCACCGATAATAAGTATACCTGCTAGTATAGCCGCGTCCTTCATCAGACGCATTGTGTTCTTAGCTAGACGTTGCTCTAGCGTAAGATTAGTACTTTCTAATACAAACATAGATTATTCTCCTTACTTTTGTACTCGTATATATTCACGAGTTATTGTGTGTTTAAAATACAAAGCTTCTTTGTCTTCGTGCATGAACATGTATAGGTCTTTCATAACTTCGAAAGCCTCTTCAAACTTCTGTCTCATAGTACCTCCTTGGATTTAAATACGGATTTTAATCCGCTAGAATATTTGGAAGTGGACACCGAGTATCCACCCCATCACCATTAAGACTGCAAGCAGTCCGATTAATAGATCTTCACGTGTCATTACACACCTGCCGATTTCTTATCAGTTGCGCGTAGATAGTTGTTTGCCATTGTGAAGTCAGTGAACTTCTTGTTCGTGACCACCGCCTGTTGACGCTTCTTGTCAAACTTGTCTGCGTACACACCATTAACGAACATACCATGCGCTTCGGCAGGTAGGCGATCCATGTAGTCCATCCACGCATCCATCCATGAACGATCAATGTTCGATAGAGTACGATACATCAACAAACATACAGCGGCCGCACTGGTAGGAACTTTGGCAGTCTTTGGATTGTCCTTGATCTCATCCAACGAGACAAGTTGATCCGATAGAGAGAACTGAGCCTTCAAGTCCGTAGCCGCACGTTCGCCAATACAACCGATCAAGTTCGCTACCGTAACGTCAGGCCCGAGTTGATCACGTACCTTCAGAATGTGAGACGCGTTCTCAAGTGATCGTGGTGTGACAAACGCCCGTCTTTGTACCTTCGGATGATAGATGTACTCATTGTCATCAGGGTTCTCGTAATCAGTGAACGAGTGAAAGAGTTCGGGGTGTTCCTTCGCAAACAAAATGATCTGTGGATCAATGTCATTATTGATAGCCCACTCCATCCACTGTATGTTCTCCCACTTCTTGACGGTAATAATACAGAAACGGTTCCGTGCATGAGGTGGTAGTAGATCACCAACGCCTTCTGCTCCGAGGTTAGTTGTACCGTACACGATACTCTCTGGATGTAATTCATAACCACCCATCTTGCGCTCGTACATCAGACAAAGTAATGCGTTCTGCACAGACTTGTTTGCCTTGCCAAACTCATCGACCATGATGATCACTGGACCGTCAATGTGTAAGCCAAGTTCTTCGTTCGCAACGAACCGAACAAACTGACCATCCCTATCCAACTCCACGAACTTCGGTAGCATGAGATCGCCCACGTCTTTGGTAGTGGCATCGCAATAGAATGTACGATGCTTCTGGTGTTTCTCCCCGAGCGTTTTGAGTGTGGCTGATTTGCCGTTGCCAATGTCACCCTCAAGGATGAAGGTTAGTTTGTTACCCAACAACGATATAGAGTTAACGCAGTTGTCGAGATCTTGTGCATACATGTATGATGCAGTGTTATTAAAGTTTACCATTAGATGGTTCTCCTATGTTTTATGGTTTGTTATTATTGATAATAACCCCGACTATATGTCGAGGTTGGGGATTGAAGCGAGGACATCATCGACCACGCTTTTAGTTTCGTCACGCTCGTAACCTTCTGCGCGTAACCCTTCATTGGTTTTATCTTTGAAGATATGTTCCAATTTGTTTGCGGCATTGACCATCTTGGCATCATTGGTGATGTTCAACGTGCGTAGCTGTGTTACCAGTTCTTGAGCCGCAGGAACAAGTGTGTCCTTGAACGTCTGTAGCTTACCGTCCTCCTTGTAGCCCAATGCTCTAGATACACGCTCCAAACATTTGTGCGTACGTTTCCACATATCGCTGTTACTCTTCAACGCGTTTTCTTGTACCGCGCTGTGCATGTCAGACTTCATTTGCTCAAGAGCCTGTTTAGGTAGATCGCAACGTATATCCGCAGGGTCAGGTGTACCCCATGTTTTGAGACTGAAGCGATACTTAGACCGAAACGTATCCCAGTCGTAATACAGAGAGGGGTCGTGCATGTCAGCGAAGATACGCTCCATTTCTCGCATTGCATCTGGATATGTCTGTTTAAGATCATTATCAAGGATATCGTTCATCTGATCCTGATAACCTGTCATGGTTTCAATGTAGTCTAGATAACCTAGTGTCGGTACGATACGTAATCCACTGTCAGACCAAGTAACTGTCAGTCTTTCATGCTCACGTCTCACAAAGCCAATGAAGCTTTTTAACTTCTTGTACTCTTCCCAACCTTCGTAAAGGTTCTTGTGTACAGCCGCTGGCTTGATTGGCCTACCGCTAACGTCATGCAAAGTAAGCTTGAAAAGTTCTGCAATTTTCTGCGTAGCTTCTCTGTCCTCTCGCGTGATCGGTGGTTGACTGATATTCAACTCTACTACACATGTTGATGTTGCGAGGGATTGGTAGTCATCTACATTAATCCCAGACAAGTTTGTATCTACCATATTCATGATTGCTCTCCTTCACCTTGGTAGTTGTTTAGAAAGATGCGGTCAGCCTCCAAGCTAATCACATCAGCGATATGCCTCCAGTTATTATCAGTAATAACATCAGGCACAGGTTGCTCCCTGTTAGGAAGTTCGAGCGTGATCTCACGCATAAACTCTCGTATTACTTCTTCGTCAGTCATTGTAGGTATCCATCCTCCCCTGCACTTTCGATGCTTCGTCTGATGTCATCGATAACCGCCCATGCTTCACACACAACACAGATTTCAGCGTCTTTTACGTCTTTGCGTATTGAACTATCTGGATCGTAACTATCATGGTCGCAACGATGACCATACCACATGGTGGTAAACTGGGTCAGCCGCTTCAACGACTTCTTCATTTTTTTGTAGTCCATAGGTCTCATAGATATATCCTCCTACGATGGCGTCTGATCACAAGGATCTTAGCTGTGGTTTTTTCCATTGGTTTGTTCCCTGTTATTATCGATAATAACTATCGACATTTTTGGTTGAGGTGTAGCAAGTCAGACTTGCGAGATATCACAGTGTAGTTACCTTTATGTAATGGTACGACACAGTGGACGACTTGACGTGCGGCGTCTTCACCACATGGCTTGCATATAGGATAGCCTAAGAGATGTCTGCGTACGTCATAGTGTGCGCCGCAATCAATGCAAATTGCTTTCTTCATTTGTTTGTTCCTTTTGTTTTGTCTGATTTCTAGTTAGATGAAGAATATAGCATATAACATCCTAAATGTCAAATGATGTACAAACGTGTTCTGGTCAATCAATGTACGTCTATACGCCGAAATGTGTATTGTAACCATGTAACCTGTATTGTAACCACTGAGGTTGGCATAAGTCATTGATAAGATTACAATGTTACTTTGTAACCGTTTTTTAGGGGATAGGTGGGGGGTAATTTCAGAGATCTAAATTGAGGCGTAATCGCCTGATCACGGACGAAAGAGGCTTCATGGTACTCTATATATTTAAAATAGGTAACAAAGTAACAATATAATAATAACATACACTTACAAGTTACACGGTGGTTACATTAGGGGGGTTTTTGGTTACATTAGCGGTTACATTATGCGTACTGCTAGAACGATAACTGGCCTCATACATGTTATTATCAATAATAACACGGGCCTGAAGAGCTGGGCCTTTACAACACTACACACAGACATGTCTGGCTAAGATAGTAAACTGGTTATAACCGGCCCTACATTCTGAATAACTGAATAACTGGAGATCTACTTCTCGCGTACTGCTAGAACGATAACTGGCTTCCCGGGCGGGCGCGATCAAAGGCCATATGCAAACATGTCTGAGGTCGTCAGAAAAAAAGGCACAAAAAAAGTGGGGAACCCGAAGGTTCCCCGAAGGTATTACTTTAGTGTTACATTGATACCGTAATCTTGAAGCCCGATAATCTGGCGTTGGATTTCCGATATATGCTTGGCGCTCTTTTGACCTTTGAATTTATCATTTTCCAAAGCTTTAAGAATACGCTTCACACCACCGTTTATTTCACTAACGATAGTTACTTCTTTTTTCTTGCGTTCTTTATCACAGATCAAGTGTACTCGATTAGTGAATTGAGTAGATAACCAAGATATCCATTTTCTCTTTTCTTTGGTCTGCTCTAATTTGACCAGTTTACCTTTTTTCTTATCAGTAAACCAAATAGTAAATGTTGCCTTGTCTTTACTCTCGGCTAAACCATGAGTAAATTCTAGGATCTCGGTATATTGTGGACTAGCCAACATACCGCAATAGGCACGTGCAAACATGTTCACGTCAAAATGCGTATTGCTCATTGGGTTATTGCCCGGGCTATTCCAGATCTCATTCACCCAATTAGGAACACCATCAAAAAACGTAGCGAACACATCATGTAGCGATTTCTTATTCTCTTTTAAATCGTCCCTTTTCTTATCCAATGATAATTGATCGCGGATAATAGTTAATCCCTTATCAACTTGTGTTTTCGTTGGTGTTGCAGTTTCAAGTTTTGTAAATTGTGTCATTGTTCATTTCCTTGTAATGACTAGTGACTTGTTATTATCGATAATAACAGCGAAGGGTAACAAGTCTTAACCCTTTGCCTAATACCATTATACAAGAATACCCAAACGAACCAATAGCCTCAGACATGTCTGACTACGATTATATATGATAAAAACTGGCATCCCACCTACCCCCCACCCCCTAGATACGCGACACGCGCACGACTAATGTATAATTTGATTTCACTCAAATATTTTTCAAAATTACCGAAAACACGCGACCCCCTTTATTTTATCCCTCATATGTACTAATGTACGCCTATGAGTATTCATATCGAACCTGAAGGTGGTATACCGATACCCCCACCCATCAAGGGTAAGGACTTAGTAGAGCGCACGTCAGCCGCTTCTAAAACTATAGAGCTTCTATCGGAGCATGGATTAGACGTGTCTGTATCCAGTGAAGACAAAGATGTCTCCGCAAAGTTGGCAATGGCTTACGCCGCTGATCCAGTTAAGACATCCAAGAAGGCCACCCCCACCCGTACCTCCACCCTCACCCCCGCCACACTACTACTTACAGATAAGATTCTAAAAGATTTTGGTCATTCTGTAGTTCAAAGCGCGGCTCAAGTACGATATTTAGTAACAAACAAGCTCGTAGAAGAGACAGAGAACGAAGATGCGAAGGTCAGACTCCGTGCTTTGGAGCTGTTGGGTAAGATCGCAGATGTAGGTTTGTTCGCAGAGCGCACTGAGGTGACAATCACACACCAGTCTACAGATGATTTAAAAGACAAACTAAGGTCCAAACTAGCAAGACTTGTGGAGCCTGTAGAGGATGCAGTGGTTGTAGACGCAGATGCCATAGACTTAGACAAAGAGTTTGGTCTGAAAGATGACGAGTAATTTAGCAGAAATTGCAACAGACGTAGACTTCTCTCCAGAGGAGATACAACATATGCTGGACAATCTGGATCAGTTCGCACCCGAAGAACTTAAAGAGATAGATCGGATAGTCGAGGAGTTGTCTGCGCGGAAGTCGAACACGGCTTCTAAGGACGATCTAATAGAATTTTGTAAACGTATGCAGCCAGACTATAAGGTTGGCAGACATCACCGCATCCTAGCGAATGAACTTATGGCACTGGAGGATGGGTCAAAAGACAGGGTATGTGTTAACATCCCACCCCGCCACGGTAAGTCGCAGCTTGTGAGTATCTTTTATCCCGCATGGTTCTTGGGGCGTAACCCAAACAAGAAGGTTATGATGGTCTCTCACACAACAGATCTTGCTGTAGACTTTGGACGTAAGGTTCGTAACCTGATAGCGACAGACGGGTATAGGGAGATCTTTCCAGATGTCTCCTTGGCAGTCGACAGCAAATCGGCTGGGAGGTGGAATACAAATTTCGGAGGTGAATATTTTGCGTGTGGTATCGGATCTGCTCTTGCTGGTCGGGGTGCTGATCTTCTGCTTGTTGATGATCCTCACTCTGAGCAGGATGTTATTAACGGAAACTTCTCAGTGTTTGACAAAGCCTACGAATGGTTCACATTTGGAGCGCGTACTCGACTAATGCCGGGTGGCAGAGTGGCGATTGTACAGACACGTTGGCACATGGATGACCTCACGGGGCGTGTAACCAACGATATGGTGAAAAATGAGCTGTCTGATCAGTACGAAATAGTGGAGTTTCCCGCACTTTTGGACTCTGATGACGGTACAGTCAAACCTTTGTGGCCTGAGTTCTTTGATTTAGCAGCCTTGGAGCGTACAAAAGCGTCAATGCCCGCGTTCCAGTGGAACTCACAGTATCAACAGCAACCTACAGCCGAAGAAGCGTCTATAATTAAGCGAGAATGGTGGGGGATTTGGCCTCACGATGAGCCACCGCAGGTAGAATACATAATTATGTCGTTAGATGCGGCAGCGGAGAAGCATAATCGAGCAGATTATACCGCTTTGACTACTTGGGGCGTGTTTTTTAACGAAGAAGAGGGCGCACACCACTTGATTTTGCTAGATTCTATCAAAAAACGGTTAGAATTTCCTGAATTGAAGCAGTTATCGATGGATGAGTACCACAAATGGGAGCCAGACGCGTTTATTGTGGAGAAAAAGTCCTCTGGAGTGGCGATTTACCAAGAAATGAGGCGTATGGGCATACCTGTACAAGAGTACACCCCCCACAGGGGTACTGGAGATAAGATGGCACGGCTCAATTCTGTAGCTGATATCATTGCATCGGGTATGGCATGGGTTCCATCCACCCGTTGGGCGGAAGAATTAGTAGAAGAAGTAGCGGGATTCCCGTTTATGTCGAATGATGACCTTGTGGACAGCACCGTTATGGCGTTATTGCGGTTTCGTCAGGGTGGGTTTATACGCCTACCAACAGATGAGTGGGATGATGAGCCGCAATATCATTATAGACGTGAGTATTATTAGTAGTATAGTACGCGCATGGGGGTTTTTCCCATCCCCTACGTGGACGCTGTCCCTCCCACCCGCTGGGTGGCGTCCACACTTTACTGGACGAGTGGCAGTATGATCTGCTATAGTTTGTATAACTTTGCATTGTGAGGACATAAAATGGCAGTCGAGAAACAGATGACTCCCTTTGAAATAGAAGGCCAAGAAGACTCTGAAGCACTTGAGATTGAGATTGTTAATCCAGAGGCTGTTTCCATAGAGACAGAAGACGGTGGGATGGTCATAGACTTCGAAGGGGGTATTACCGACAGCCTAGTGGGGCCGGGGCATGACGCTAACCTCGCTGAGTTTATAGATGATGACGAGTTAAAGATTATGGCGTCTGACTTACTATCAGACTTTCAGGCAGACCGTGAGTCTCGTTCTGATTGGGCTAGAGCATACGTCAAGGGTCTTGACCTATTAGGGATGAAGATAGAGGACCGTCAACAGCCGTGGGCAGGAGCATCTGGTGTGTTTCACCCACTACTCACAGAGGCTGTGGTAAGGTTTCAGGCACAGGCTATGGGTGAGATATTCCCCGCCTCTGGTCCTGTACGTACGAAGATTGTAGGTAAACAAGACCCAGCCAAGACTGATCAGGCAAGTCGCGTACAAAGCGAGATGAATTACCTGTTAACTGAAGAGATGTCTGAGTACAGGGATGAAACAGAGCAAATGCTGTTCAAGCTCCCTATCGCGGGTTCCGCGTTTAAAAAAGTGTATTATGATCCATTGATGGAGCGCCCATGCGCTATGTTTGTACCCTCAGAAGATTTTGTAGCATCTTATGGAGCGTCAGACCTCAAGACATGCCCAAGATATACGCATGTGATGAAAAAGACAGCGAATGAAGTATTACAGCTACAGGTAAATGGGTTTTATAAAGAGGGTGAGTTACCTGAACCTACCCCAGACTACTCCGACATACAGGAGAAGTACGATGAGTTAGATGGTGAAGAAGCGGTTATCGAGGATGATGATCGCCACACCATTCTGGAGATGCATGTTGACATGAATATGCCAGAAGAGTTTGAAGACCCTGATGGTATTGCACGTCCCTACGTGGTTACTGTAGACAAGTCCTCCTCCACAATATTAGCGATAAGAAGGAATTGGTACGAAGAAGATGAGAAGAAAAGAAAACGTATGCATTTCGTTCATTATCGATACCTACCGGGTCTTGGCTTCTACGGCACAGGGCTTATTCACCTCATGGGTGGATTGGCTAAGTCTGCAACTTCGATACTCCGTCAGCTTATTGACGCGGGTACGTTATCTAATCTACCTGCGGGTCTTAAAGCTCGCGGCCTCCGTATTAAGGGTGATGATACACCACTTATGCCGGGTGAATTTAGGGATGTGGACGTACCGGGTGGCGCTATACGCGATTCAATTACGTTTATCCCTTATAAAGAGCCATCGAGCGTACTCTACTCTCTACTCGGAAATATTGTAGACGAAGGACGTAGAATAGGTTCTGTAGCCGACATGCAGGTCGGAGACATGAATCCTAACGCCCCTGTAGGCACAACACTCGCTCTAATGGAAAGATCCATGAAAGTTCTTTCTGGTGTACAGGCGAGGCTACACGCGTCTCTCAAGAACGAGCTTAGAATACTAGCTAAGATTATACATGATTATATGCCCTCAGAGTATTCCTACGACATAGAAGGTGGCTTTGATCGCAAAAGTGATTTTGACAAAAGGGTAGACGTTATACCTGTAAGTGACCCCAACGCTGCAACCATGTCTCAACGTGTGATGCAGTATCAGGCGGCGATCCAGCTTGCCCAGCAGTCCCCCCAGATTTATGATATGGGCAAGCTGCATCGTCAAATGTTAGAAGTATTAGGGGTGCAGAACGCAGAGGAGATTGTCAAACTACCTGAAGATATTAAACCTACAGACCCTGTTACAGAAAACATGGCTATACTTAAACAAGAGCCGATCCAAGCATTTAAGTATCAAGACCACGAAGCACATATCGCTGTGCATATGGCAGCGGCTCAAGATCCTAAGATTATGCAGATTATAGGGCAGTCTCCGTTTGCATCAGCCATACAACAGGCTATGGCTGCACACATAACAGAACACGTAGCATTCCAATACAGACGTGAGATAGAGAAGAAACTTGGCGTAGATATGCCAGACGAAGATCAAACATTGCCAGAAGACGTAGAGTTAGAGTTATCTAGGTTGGCTAAAGACGCTGCGGAGAAGGTACTGCAAAAAGACAAAGCAGAAGCCGCACAACAACAAGCACAACAACAGCAGCAAGATCCAGTGGTACAGATGCAACAGCGTGAGTTGGCTATAAAAGAGCAAGAATCTCAGCACAACAGGCAGATGGACCTCGCCAAGTTAGAACTGGAAGCAGCTAAGTTACAAACTACACAGAAGATAGAAGGCGCTAGAATTGGAACTAAGATAGCTACAGAGCTAGACAAAGAGCAGCGTAAAGATAAGCGCGAGGGAACAAAGATAGGATTAGATATAGCGAAGGAGCTAGATAAGGGTGGAAGTTAGTGTATTTGATGCTTTGGAAAGGCGTCTAAATGAACACAAAGCTGAGATAACAGAGTTTGTATCAGGTGGCGGTGTGAAAAGTATGGAAGATTACAACAGGCTCATAGGGAAACTTGAAGGTATAGATATTGCATTAAATAATGTAAAAGAGCTTGAGAAAAGATTTATTGAAGCATAAGGTGCTTCGTAATATTCGCGGATAGGCCGCGCAAGGTAACGGTGAACCTGCAAATCACTGCAACGGGTGTAAAATGATTGCGACAGTCAAAGTCGATAACACGAAGGTAGCAGATGACCTTCACGCAAAACTACCAGAACCTACGGGATATAGGCTTCTGATAGCACTTCCAGAGATTGATGAGAAGACAGAGGGCGGAGTATTCATGCCTGATGGCCTTCGTAAAGACGAGTCTACGGCGTCTATTATTGGTTTTGTTATAAAATCAGGATCAGATGCGTATTCTGATAAGGACCGCTTTCCTAATGGACCTTGGTGTAAAGAGGGAGATTTTGTAATCTTTCGTTCTTATTCAGGCACTAGGTTTAAAGTTCAGGGTAAAGAGTTCCGTCTTATAAATGATGACACTGTAGAAGGTGTTGTTGACGATCCAAGGGGGTATACAAGAGCATGAGTACGAACACTGCAGAAAACTTAGAGAATGAAGTAGAAGAAACTACTGAAATCGAGGTTGAGATCGAAGAGGCTCCTGTAGAACAGAAACAGGAAGTCGAAACAAAAGTTGAAGAGAAAGTGGAAGCGCCTGAACCGGAGGCTGAAGCAGAGAACTCTGACACTGAGATAGATAAGTATAGTGCGGGCGTTCAGAAACGTATTGATCAGTTAACGAAAAAATATCGTGACGAAGAGAAGGCTAGGGAAGAAGCACTACAGCTCCGAGAAGAAGCTGTTAAGTATGCCCAACAGGTCAAAGACGAAAATGAAAAACTTCGTAAGTCTCTAGAAGATAATGAAACTGTATTGATCGATCAGGCTAAAGGTAGGGTTGAAGCTCAGATTGCACAGGCTAACGTTAACTACAAAACAGCGTATGAAGCAGGTGATCCTGATAAGTTGTTAGAGGCGCAGTCAGAACTTACAAGGTTACAGAACGAACAATATCGCGTAAGTAACTATGTACCTCCAAAACGAAGCGAGCCTGTTCCAACGGAAGCACCGAAGCAAGAGGCACAGCCAGAACCCACAAAGCCCCCACAACGCGCTTTAGACTGGGCGGATAAGAATACTTGGTTCATGGAAGATAAGCGAATGACAGGCTTCGCGTACGGTGTACATGAAGAACTTGTCACAAAAGGTGTTGAACCAAACAGCGAACAGTACTACAATGAGATAGACGCTGCCATGAAGGAAGCGTTTCCGAATAAGTTTGAGGTTGTTGCAGAGGAGTCTGCGCCACCCCAGCCTCAAGCGGGTAACGTGGTTGCCCCGCCGTCTCGTACGTCTAAAAAACCACGAAAGGTGAAGTTAACTCCAACCGCAGCCGCACTCGCCAAACGGCTCGGTCTAACAGCAGAACAGTATGCGGCGCAATTAATGAAGGATAGTTGATATGACTGATAGAACTCCACGCACTACCGAAACTAGAGAGAAGACAGAGCGTAGAAAAGGATGGTCAAGACCATCTGCGTTACCGACCCCCGAACCAAAGGATGGATTACACTTCCGTTGGATTCGCACAGCAACTTTGGGGAACAGTGACAATACTAATGTCTCTACTCGATTCCGTGAGGGCTATACGCCAGTCAAAGCATCAGATTATCGTGATTTAAACATTGTGTCTGACATCGATTCTCGATTCAAGGACAACATTGAGGTAGGTGGTCTGTTATTATGCAGTATACCTGCTGAAATTGCTGAAGAACGTATTCAAGTTCAACTTGAACAGGCTCAACACGCACAGGATGCGGTAGATCGTAATTTTATGAGAGAAAACGATCCTCGTATGCCAGTGTTGAATCCCGAACGTTCCACGCGAACTTCATTCGGGAAGTGACCTTTTTAGGGAGCTTTCTTAATATTAATTTGGTTAGGAGGAAGAGCAAATGGCTACTACAGCAGCTCCCCAAGGCCTGAAGCCCGTAAAACGTGCTGATGGCATGCCCTATGCAGGGGCAACTACTGAATACCTGATCGATCCCGCTGGCGAGGCGACCAATATCTTTAACGGTCAAGTTGTCATAATTGGGACGGATGGGTATATTGCGATTAGCACCGCTTCAGGCGCTGACGCAACAACCAACAACTTAGGCGGCAGTGGCATTGGTGCTATTGGTGTTTTCGTTGGTTGTGAGTATACAAATGATCAAGGTCAAACTGTACACTCAAATCATTATCCAGCAGGTAAGCTAAATGCAAAAGCTTACGTTGTGGATGACCCAAATGTATTATTTCAAGCACAAGCAGACGCGGTTATGGCTCAATCTGATTTAGGCATGTGTACTACATTCGCAGCAGTGCAGTCCTCTTCTACAGGTAGCACTGTGACTGGAAACTCTAATACGGCAATGGATGCAGATGCATCTTCAGCTACAAAAGCTTTCAAAGTTGTAGGCTTCGTATCACCGCCAACTGATGGGTTCCCGGATATTTTAGTAAAATTTGCCCCTAGTTATCATTCGATGACTGTGGACAAAGGTCAAGCATAGGAGACTGACTAATGGCTATTTCACGCGCACAGCTCCTTAAAGAGCTACTTCCCGGCCTAAACGCATTGTACGGCTTGGAATACGACAAATACGAAAACGAACACTCAGAAATTTATGAGACAGAAAATTCAGACAGAAGTTTTGAAGAAGAAGTCAAATTAAGTGGTTTTGGGGCGGCTCCTGTGAAAGCAGAAGGTGCATCGATTTCGTATGATAACGCACAAGAGCATTACACTGCTCGATACAACCATGAGACCGTTGCAATGGGTTTCTCTATCACTGAAGAAGCGATGGAAGACAACTTGTACGACTCATTGTCTGCTCGATATACAAAAGCACTAGCTCGCGCTATGGCTTATACCAAGCAGACTAAGGCTGCAGCTTTGTTGAACACAGGTTTTACAAGCTTCAACTCAGGTGATGGCGTTACAATGTTTAGCACTGCACACCCATCTGTTGGTGGTAGTACAAACGCTAACAAGCTCGCAGTTAATGCAGACTTGAACGAAACCTCACTAGAGCAGTCAGTTATTGATATTGCGGCGTTCACAGACGAACGTGGCCTATTGATCGCGGCTCGCCCTCGTAAGCTAATCGTTCCACCTGCGTTGATGTTCGTGGCAACAAGACTGCTACAGACAGAGCTTCGCACTGGTACAGCGGATAACGATACAAACGCATTGCGCTCAAATGGATCAATCCCTGAAGGCTACCGTGTGAATCATTACCTAACGGATACAGACGCGTTCTTTATCACCACAGACATTCCAAACGGAATGAAGCACTTCGTGCGTACTCCAATGGCTACGGCTATGGACGGTGATTTTGATACAGGTAACGTTCGCTACAAAGCTCGTGAGCGTTATTCTTTTGGTGTATCTGATCCACTAGGAATGTTCGGTTCACCGGGCGCATAACTTTTGATATAGGAGAATTACCTCTCCCGAACTGGGGCAGCGCAAGTTGCCCCTTTCTTTTTGTAAAATCTATGTTATGGTATTTGCAGGGGCAACATTAGCCTTGCAGACAGGACACTCCCCTACCTGACGTTGCACAGACTGCTAGGCGAAACCTTGTGCAAGGGGTATTTATTATGGCATCAACCACATTTTCAGGTCCAGTTACAGCCACTGATGGCTTTGCAGGTCTTATCACACTAACAAATTATACAGTTGCAGCCGCACCTTCCGCTGCTACAGCAGGTACAGGCACTATAGCGTTTATCTCAAACGGCGCTGCAGGAGCTGCTATCTTGGCTTTCTCTGACGGAACAAACTGGAAGCGTTCCGATACAGGCGCAACCATTTCTGCTTCATAGGGGGTAAATCATGAGTAGATTCGCACCACCAAGCGCGGAAGAACTAGCGGCTCGTGGGTTAGATCCAGATGGAAACCCACTAAAAGTTTGGAAAAACACCGAAAAAGTTCGCGCAAGAAACGATGATGGAACGCTAAAGGCAGACGATCCGAACACTCCTGAGAACGAGGCGTGGGAAGAAGCACCTGTCAAAAAGCGTGGTCGTCCTAAGAAAGAAGGGTAAGCTATGTCTAGTGATGTAAAGGCAAAGCGTGTCACAGGAACAGGCTCACTCGCAGTTGGCCCTGCTCGCATACGGCAGATACATGTTTTATCAGGATCGGGTACACCTCGATTAACTATCTCAGACGGTAACGGTGGAGCTACAGTTCTAGATTTAGATCTAAAAGCCTCTGATGTTCATGCCGTTAATATTCCAGATGATGGGATTAGAGTTAGTGATATTCATGTAGCTACCGCTACGGCACTAACGGCTATAACAGTATTCTTCAATTAATGTTATGGCTGCTCGCAAAGGAACTATGAAGGGTCACTCCATCAAGGGGGGGCAAAAACGCCCCACCAAAAAAGGTGCAGGTATGACCGCTAAAGGTGTAGCTAAGTATCGTAGGGATAACCCCGGTTCTAAGCTTAAAACCGCTGTGACTGGCACAGTTAAAAAAGGTAGCAAGGCTGCAAAGAGGCGTAAGTCTTATTGCGCCAGATCTGCAGGTCAGATGAAGCAGTTTCCAAAAGCAGCAAAAGATCCAAACAGCCGTCTAAGACAGGCCAGAAAAAGATGGAAGTGTTAATGAAAGCGCAAGACGTATTAACGATTATGGAAAAACATGAAAAAGAGTCTGATAGACGTTTTGAGCGTATTGAAAAACAGCTTGAACGTCTTGATATGCGGTTGTGGGGCATTGCCGTCTTAATCATTGCTGCGGCTGTAGCAGGAAGGTTTTTATAATGGCTAAAGCAACCCCAACGAACTCTGCTTTATGGTCTAGAGCAAAATCAGCGGCTAGAAAAAAATTCAAGGTATATCCTAGCGCATATGCAAATGCTTGGGCTTCTAAATGGTACAAGTCTAAAGGTGGAGGTTGGAAAGGCGGCAACAATAAGGTAGCTAAACGTGGCAAAAAAACCTAGTAAAAAAAGTGGTCTTGGTAAATGGTTTGCCGAAGATTGGCGAGATGTAAAGACAGGTAAGAAATGTGGTCGAAGTGGAAAGAAAGACAAACGGCGTTCCTACCCTGCGTGTCGGCCTAAAGCTGTAGCCTCTAAAATAACTAAATCAGAGGCCAAAAAGAAGACTGGACCCAAAAGAGTTAAGTGGTCAACCACTGCTAGTGGTAGAAAAAGGAAATAGCAAATGGCAGTCGTTACACCAGATTTACCTGACATATTTGAAGAAGCTTATGAACGTGCAGGTCTAGAGCTAAACACAGGTTACGATCTTCGAACAGCGAGGCGTAGCCTTAATATTATGTTGCTTGAATGGCAGAATAGAGGTCTCAATCTTTTTACGGTTGATTCAGGTGTTTTAAATTTAAGCTCAGGTACAGCAACCTACTCTATGCCCATAGACACTATAGATGTAATCGAGCATCAAATAAGGACTGGAACAGGAACAAATCAAGTTGATGCAGCATTGCAACGCATATCTGTGTCTACTTACGCAGCTCAATCTAATAAAAATACACAGGGTAAGCCTAGTCAAATATTTGTTCAAAGACTGGCTACAGAAACAAAAGTAACACTTTGGCCCGTTCCTGACACAGATTATATTTTGGCTTTTCATCGATTAAAGGGAATAGATGGCTTGGCAACGGGCGTTGGCACAACAGCGGCTATACCGCCTAGGTTTGTTCCGTGTCTTGTTGCAGGTCTTGCGTATCAAATAGCTATGAAAAAACCAGAAGCAATAGCCAGAGTTGTTCCTTTAAAGCAAGAATATGAATATCAGTTCGAGCTTGCGGCAGGTGAAGATGCTGAAACAGCATCAATCAAATTTGTGCCGTACAATACATTTATGTTAGGTGGTGGATGACAACTGCTAGAAGTAAATATGCTTTCGGCTTCTGTGACAGGACAGGCTTCAGATATCCACTGAACGAGCTTGTTGATGAGTTCAGGAATGGTGTGAAGACAGGTTTACGTGTGGGTAGAGACGTGGCTGATGATGACCATCCACAAAATTTTCTTGGCAGGGTTAGAATATTTGATCCTCAAAGTCTTGCACACGCTAGGCCAGATAGGTCTTTAGAAGAAAGCAGACAGTTGTTTGGGTTTTCTCCTGTATGGAACCCTGCTCAATTTATGACAGGAGCTGTTGGTAGAGTTGCCATAAGTTTCAATGAGGGCGTGGTGAATGTTACAGGTTCTTCAGCCTCATCTTCTGTTGGATCTGTTGTAGCTAATACATATACCGCAAACTTAAATGCTCCAAATGCTGCTGCGGGTGGAGTTGGTACAGTTACCATAATAGGCGCAGAAATAACCGCGTTTCCAAATGGTGTTTCTGCTGTAGGAACTACAGGCGTAGCTACTATATCTACCAATGTAGCACAATCTTTCGCGGTTACTGTAGCTACAGGGTATAGTGGTGGCAATAAATACTTTATAGATGGTATAGAAGCGCCTACAGGAAATCTTAGCGAAGGAAGTACCTACATATTTGATCAATCTAACGCAAGCAACAGCGGTCATCCATTAAGACTCTCAACAACACCAAACGGAACTCATTCGGGTGGCGTAGAGTACACAACAGGCGTTACAACTGTGGGAACCCCCGGAAACGCAGGTGCTTATACTCAGATCGTGGTAGCTTCAGGCGCACCAACATTATACTACTATTGCACTAACCACAGTGGTATGGGAGGCCAAGCGAATACACCTTAACGGTAGATTTGGAAATTTAAACATGATAACATTGTCAAAAGGAGATTAGATATGCCTCAAGGAATGGGTACATACGGTTCAAAAGTAGGTAGACCACCTAAGAAAAAAGCTCACGGTGGTAGCCTCAAAGCTGCCCCTGCAGGAAACGCAGGACTAGGTAAATTACCAACAGAAGTTCGTAATAACATGGGTTACATGGCCTACGGCGGGAAAGTTAAAAAAATGGGAACGGGTGGTAGTACATGTAAGGGTATGGGCGCAGCAGTTCGTGGCGGCAACTTTGGTAAGAATGGGTAGTCATTATGGGTAAAATGAAAGAAAAAGACTCAGAACTACAGAACTTACGTGAAGAGTTTTTTGACGGCCCTGCGTCAGATTCTATGAGTTTTGATCAGTTTTTGCTAAATAAAGGTAAGGGTGACTTACTTAGATTATCAGGTCGCAACCCAATTAAAAAGAGTATGGGTGGCTCAATGTGTCGTGGTATGGGTAAAGCTCGTGGTGGGAACTATACAGTAAGGTAGACTAGATGAACTATACAGAGTTAACACAGGCTATACAGGACTACACAGAGAACACAGAGACTTCTTTTGTGGCTAATATTCCTACGTTTGTCCGACAGGCAGAAGAAAAGATACTTCGTCAGGTTCTTATTCCAGAGCTTCGAAAGGCTTCTACTGGTAGCACTGTCGCTAACTCTCAGTATCTCGCTAGACCAACAGATATGATCGCAGTTTACTCCATAGCAATCACAGATGGCAGTGGTAATTATAGCTATCTTCTAAATAAAAATGTTACTTACATGAAGGAAGCTTATCCTGCAGGAGATACTGGTTTACCTAAGTATTATGGTCAGTTTGTGGGAGGAACCACTACTTCACCGGGGTTTTTTATATTAGCGCCAACGCCAGATGCTGCATATTTAGCTCAAATAAACTACTATTACGATCCACCATCTATTGTGTCTGCGGGTACAACATGGTTGGGTGACAATGCCGAAACAGCTTTGCTTTACGGCTCATTACTAGAAGCATATTCGTTTATGAAGGGCGATACAGATCTTATGAACGAGTACAGAAAACAACATCAACTCGCTATGCAAGCCTTTACTAAAGTGGGTGGCTTACTGCAACAAGACGGTTATAGAGATGGCGAAGAGGGATACAGCAAAGACGAGAACAATGTTTAAATTTAATGTAGATATACCGAAAGAACCAGTAGTTAACATACAGACTACAGAGAATAGAGGGTTTACACCTGATGAAGTATCGGAGCGTTGTGTGGAGAAACTTATAAGTGTTTCTGACAGTACACATCCTGCCATCCGAGATCAGGCACAAGCCTTCAAAAAGCACATGGAAAAAGTGGTTGCGTTTTATATGCGAGAAGCTATTCGCAGTGACCGCACAACCGTGTATAATGCCTTGAAAGATGCAGGGCATCCTAAACTTGCCGAGCTTATAAGGAGATTATGATATGGCGTTTTCTGGCAACTTTATGTGTACATCCTTCAAGCAAGAACTTCTTGAGGGAGCGCATAACTTTAAAAACTCAGGGGGTGATACATTCAAGTTAGCAATGTATACAAACAGCGCCTCTTTTAATGCAGCTACAACTGCCTACACTACTTCTAACGAGGTAAGTGGGTCTGGGTATTCTGCAGGTGGTGGCACTCTAACAAGAGTAGATCCATCAGTAAGTGGCACAACAGCTTTGACTGACTTTAGTGATCTTACATTTACAAATGCAACTGTGACTGCTCGCGGTGCTTTAATCTACAATACCACAACAGGTAGTGGATCAGGCACAACGGACACAGTGGTCGTATTAGACTTCGGTTCTGACAAGACCTCTACAGCAGGTGACTTTACTATTCAGTTCCCTGCAGCGGATGCTTCTAACGCTATCATTCGCATAGCTTAATGGAGCCTTACTGTGGTAAAATTTGCAGATCGAGTTAAGGTAAGCGTCAGCACAACTGGATCCGGTACTGTGACCCTTGGTTCTGCTGAGTCAGGTTTTCAGACTTTTGCTTCTGGCGGTATCTCTAATGGGGATACCGTCAGGTACGTTATAGAGGACGGAACTGCCTTTGAGATAGGACAAGGTGTATACACACATTCGGGTACTACCCTAACAAGGGTACTATCATCTAGTTCAACAGGATCTTTACTAAACCTATCAGGTAGCGCGGTTCTGTTTATCAGCCCTAGCGCTGAAGACTTAACTCTCTCTGGTGCTGCTCACAACTTTGCTAGTTTTACAGCAACTGCAAATCAGACAACCTTTACAGTAAATTACACAGTTGGAAACATCCTCGTGTTCATGAACGGGGCAAAGCTAAACAGTGCAGACTTTACAGCCACAAACGGAAGTTCAGTCGTTCTTGCTTCTGGCGCAACTGTAGGTGACATTGTTGAGGTTGTGGAGTATGATGGGGCATCAGCTAACTACTCGACAACATCTTTTACAGCAACAGCAAACCAGACTGCGTTCTCTGGAACTTATAACATAAACAAGTCTGCAGTGTATCTAAACGGTATACTTCTACTGCCAACAACGGATTATTCGATAAGCGCATCAGCGGTGACCTTGGCATCAGGTGCTTCGGTGGGCGACATCTTGCAAGTTCAACAATATGCTATTTAGGAATTTGACATGACTATAAACAGAAATTTAGCAAAGTTTGCTCCAAGTATTAACACTTCAGGAAAAGCAGCAGTTGCAACAATAACGGTCACGGTTGCGTCTGTCGGGGGTAGCAACAAATACCATATTGATGGAACAGATAGGCAAACCATATCTCTTTCAAAAGGTATTACATATCGCTTTGACAATAGTAATAGCACAAACAGTGGACATCCATTTGTCTTCTCAACAACTTCAGATGGCACACATAATAGCGGTTCAGCATTTACCACAGGAATTACGACAGTTGGAACCGCAGGTTCTGCAGGTGCTTATGTAGAGGTCACACTAGAACAGGATGCAGCAGCTACCCTTTATTACTATTGCTCTAATCATAGTGGCATGGGTGGGACAGTAAAAACCGCATATGGTAATGCGAGTGTAGTCGAAGATACTAGCCCTCAATTAGGCGGTAGTCTTGATGTAAACGGTAATGCAATCGTATCGGTATCAAACGCCAACATTTCAATTACGCCGAACGGCTCTGGTAAAGTTATTCTTGATGGGCTTTCTCACCCAACAGCGGATGGTAGCGCAGGACATGTCTTAAAGACAGATGGCTCTGGTAACCTAGCGTTTGCGTCTGTCGGATCACTTTCTGGTTCAGGAATTACAGATGTAGTAGATGATACCTCTCCACAACTGGGTGGTAACTTAGATGTCAACGGTAATGATATTGTCTCAACATCTAATGCCAACATAGACATTATCCCTCACGGCACTGGCGATGTTAACTTAGGTGCTGATACAGTGATGGTTGGCGACAATAACGCTAATGCAACGATTACTACGCAAGGTACTGGAGATTTAACTCTAAATACTAACTCAGGGACAAACTCTGGAACGGTAACTATCGCTGATGGCGCAAATGCAAACATATCAATTACACCTAATGGATCTGGTAAGGTTGTTTTAGATGGCATCAGTCACCCCACGGCAGACGGCACTAACGGACAGGCTCTTGTAACTAATGGTAGCGGTGTTCTTAGTTTCTCAACAATATCAGGGGGTAGTGGCGGTGGAGCTACAGGTGGCGGTAGTGACGAAGTTTTCTATGAGAACGATCAGGCTGTGACAACTAACTATTCAATAAGCGCAAGTCACAATGCTATGAGCGCAGGGCCAATAACAGTAAATAACGGTATAACAGTAACAGTTCCTTCAGGAGTTAGGTGGGTTGTTCTTTAGCCATAGATTAGGATGAGAAAATGCCAGAATTAAAAGTAGACGCGATTGTTAATTTAGCAGGATCAGGTAAACCAAACTTGCCTGTTGCTCCAACTGTAGGAAGCAACGCAGCCATAAGCACACTAAACACACACTCGTATACATCTTCTGGTACGGAGCCAAGCACCCCCAAAAATGGAGCCTTGTGGTGGGACAGCGCTAACGACAAAGTTATGGTTTATATAGACAGTGAGTTTAAAGAGATAAGCCTAAATGCTGATGCCGGTGGCGCGATTTGGTATGGCGCGAGAGCGTTGTTCTTCTCAGGTTACACGACTGCAGCGTCTGCAAATGTAAATACCATACAATATGTTGCCCCTGCTACGGCAGGAAACGCTGCAGATTTTGGTGATGTTACGGTTGCTAGAACAGATGGAGCTGCATGTTCCAATGGAACTAGGGCTATCTTTGGTGGCGGTTACGCTTCTGCTCTTTCAAATGTTATAGATTACGTTACCACAGCGACAACAGGCAATGCTCAAGACTTCGGCGATATGTTAGAGACTGGTAGTGGTCACGCAGCTCTTTCTGATGGAACGAAAGGTGTATTCGCAGGTGGTTACATGAGTACTAGTTCAAATGCTGTAGTAAATACTATTCAGTTTGTGACCATTGATACTGCAGGAAATATGGCAGATTTTGGTGATTTATTAGCAACTCAAAGACGTATGGCAGGAACTTCTGATGCTACTCGCGGCCTTTTTGCAGGGGGTGAAGGGCCATCAAATGTTATTCAATACATTACAGTAGCCAATGCAGGTAACGCTACAGACTTTGGTGATTTGACAGTAGCCACGCAGAAGCAATCAGGAGCAAGTGACGCTACTAGATCTTTGTTTATGGGCGGTGAAACATCTGGTAGGACTAATACTATTGTGTATGTAACAACAGCAAACGCAGGAAACGCTACAGATTTTGGGGATCTAACAGAAGCAACTGAGAGCGGCTCTTCTACTAATGACGATATTTATGCTGTTAGAGGTGGTGGAGGCACAAGTGGTGGTCGAACTAACGTAATAGATCGTGTTACAATACAAACCGCAGGAAACGCATCAGACTTTGGAGACCTTCTCGCAGGAAACCAAGGACTTCGTGCTTCATCAGGAGCAGCATCATGAGTGAAATAGATAGAATAACAAAGATTACAGACAGAGCAGGTTCTGGCGCTCCTAATTTTACTTTTGGTGTAAACTTCGCAGGAGCTGACAGTGGCATAAATCCTCACACGCACACAGAAAGCGCAAGTGAACCCGGAAGCCCTAATAACGGAGACACTTGGTGGGACAGCGACAACGACATCTATAAAGTCTACATGGACAATGCATGGAAAGACTGGTTGGGAACGACTGCTGCTGCATTTACTTGGGGTGGTGACAGGCACGTTTATCACATTGGCTACGACTCAAGCTACAGTAACAAAATAGAGTATCAAAGCATTACAACTGCAGGAAATGCCGCAGATTTTGGTGATACGCTTGGTTCAACGTTCAGCGGTGCAGCATGTGGAAATGGTAGTAGAGGTGTATTTTCCGCAGGGTGGGGGGCAGGAAGTAACTCTGAGACTAATGTCATGGAATACATTACTACATCTACCACTGGCAATGCCACAGATTTTGGTGATCTGACAGCAGTAAAAAAACAAGTGATGGCAACTTCAGATGGTACAAGAGGGCTTATCGCGGGGGGCGTAGGTGCAAGCAGTGCTAATCTTGATGTTATAGAGTACATAACTATAGCTAATACAGGTAACGCTACAGACTTTGGTGACCTATCTTCTGCAACTATAAAATGGGGTTCTGCTTTTAATGACGCAACTCGCAGTGTTATTAATGATGGAGCTTCTGATGCAGCTACAGCAATTATGGAGTATGTAACGACTCAGACCGCAGGGAACGCTACAGACTTTGGAGATCACCTCAACGGAGAGCAACATGGAGCGTGTTCTGATGCTACAAGGGGTTTAATATGCGGTGGTGAAACAGCAGCGGCAGGAACTCGAACAAATGTTATAAGTTATGTGACAACTCAAACCGCAGCAAATTCCGCAGACTTTGGGGACCTAACTATGGCACGATCTAGGTGTGGAGCTGCATCAGACGGAACATATGCTACTATAGTAGGTGGAAGACCGGCGTCTGGAAGTTTAAATGGCACTATAGATAAGGTTACAGTTCAAACCGCAGCGAACGCAACTGATTATGGGGACATGGCAACTTCAGATGGTCAATATATAGAGTCTGTTTCAGGAGCAGCATCATGAGTACAATAAAAGTAGATACAGTAAAAAACAGAAGCAGCGCCATCAACCTACCTAACAACTTCAAAATAGGCGGCTCCAATATTGTACAAGGCTACACTTCGTCTGGTAGCGAACCCGGTAGTCCTTCAACAGGTGACTTCTGGTGGGACAGCAGTAACGACAAACTGTATAGATATATTAGTGGTGAATTTAAGGAACTAACTTTAGGCGGGGCTTCTGCTCCTGTTTGGGGTGGATTAAAAGGTTTTACCACAGGTGGCGGCGCTTATACTAATGCTGCAGGTTCTGGTGACCCACAGGGGCCAAGTAATGGTAACCTGACACAGATAGATTACTGGACAATAAATGATAGCACACAGGCTACTGATTTTGGTGATCTTAATATGACTCAACCCAACTACACTTATGGAGCGAGTAATAATACAAGAGGTGTAATTGCTTCTGGTTACCAAGGTAGCGGAACAGCCGCAAATCAAATAGACTACATAACCTGTGCCACAGCAGGAAATGCTTCTGATTTTGGAGATCAATCTGTTGAAAGAACTACTAGTATGGGGGCTGTTGGTAATGGAACTCGTGGTATCTTCGGTGGCGGATATAGTTTTGGAGCCAGTGGTTACGTTAACACCATTGATTATGTAACTATCGCTACTACAGGTAATGCTGTAGACTTTGGGGATCTGTTAGGAGGGGAAACTGGTAATACAGGCGTATTGAAAAGTGGAGGCTATTCTAATGACGAAACTACTGGGCTGTTCATGGGTGGTCATACACAAAACGTGACCACTTATCAAAATAGAATACAAAAAATAACTATGGCGACAGCAGGAAATGCTTCTGATCATGCAAATCTTACTATTGTAAACGCCTATATGGTAAAGGGTGTAATATCTGATAACACAACTGGACTAGTTGGGGGTGGTTACAGCTCTAATCATGGTGATATTCAGTCTATTGATAGGTTTACTATTGCCACTGGCGCAAATGCTACTGATCATGGAGATTTACCTAATGCGGTTGCTGATGGTGGCGCTGCTTCTAACGGAACTCAGGGAGAGTTTTTCGGAAGTAGTCTAGGAGCAGGGATTGCCAGTGGCCCCAATCTTGATGGAAGAAGGTATGTAGTTACCATAGCAACCGCAGGTAATGCCTCTCTTATGGGGAATCTTGCTATTAGGTGGTATGGTACTGCGGGTTTTTCTGGAGCCTAGAATGAGTGACGTAGTCGGCATAGAAAAGATCACAGACAGGGCAGGGACAGGTGCGCCTGACTTTACCAACGGTTTTAACGTAGCGGGATCTGACAGCGGCATAAGTCCACATGCTCACACAGAAAGTGCAAATGAACCTTCTAGCCCATCTAATGGGGATGCGTGGTGGGACAGCGACAATGATATTTACAAAGTATATATGAATAATGAGTGGAAAGATTGGTTGGGTACAACTGCCCCTTCAATAACTTGGTTTGGTGATAGAGCTATAATATGGAATGCATCATCAGGAGCATCATCAAACTATGGAAACAATATAGAATATTTTGACATTACTACTACAGGAAATGCTTCAGCTTTTGGAAATCAACTGGCAACAACTCAAAACGTAGGTACTGGTGGGGATAGGGCGTTTTCTAATGGTTCTAGAATTGTTTGTTGTATATATCGAACGGGTAGTGATGGCCTTGAATATATAACATCTTCTACTCTAGGAAATGCTACAGACTTTGGAAATGTGCAAAGTTGGGAATCAGGACATACATCTGTTAGCGATGGAACTAATGGTTATCATGGCGCAGGTAACGGGACAAATAGTTATGAGAATGAAATACAAAAAACTGTAATTGCCACCCTTGGTAATGCTGTTGATTCTGGATATGATTTTACAAGCAGTATGAGAGGTGCAGGAACTTGGGGCAATACTGCTAGAGGTGTCTTTGCGGGAGATTCTATAGCGGGGCCATCAAATCAAATAACGTACATAGCATTCCCTCTTGGTGCAAACGCTGCAGATTTTGGTGATTTAACTCTTGGTAGGAACTATCCGTCAGGTGGAGGAGATACTACTAGGGCTGTGTTCTCTTCAGGTTGGAACTCAAACAACTCTTCAGGTAGCAGAGCTGTAAATACAATAGATTACATTACTATAGGGACTACAGGAAATGCTACTGACTTTGGAGATTTAAATGTAGCAACATCTGAAAATGGTTCTGCATCGAATGCGACTCGTGTTTGTATGTGTAATGGTTACTATGATCACTCTGGTGCGGGTAGGACTGATAGAATAGACTATGTGACCACTCAAACTACAGGAAATGCTACTGACTTTGGAAATATGACAGGGGCAGGATCGCAAGCAGAAGGTTCTTCAGGAGCAGCATCATGAGTACGATTAAGGTAGATGAGATATTTGGTGAAACAGACGCATCTGCTATTAATTTCCCCAACAAGTTTAAAGTAGGAGGGTTAAGCGCAGAGCAGGGTTACACCGCTAGTGGCTCAGAGCCATCTTCTCCTAGCAATGGAGACTACTGGTGGGATACTGGTAACGATAAACTCTATCGATATATAGATGGCGGGTTTAAAGAGCTTGGTATGGCTGCAGGTGGCGCTTGGTTCGGAGACAGGGGCATAACTGCAGGTGGTAAGACTTCCAACTCAAGTGGTAAAATCAATACGATTGAGTACAAAGATATAACAAGTTCAGGCAATGCAACTGATTTTGGCGATTTATCTGTCCAAAAGGATGGTATTGGTAGTGTTTCAGATGCTAGTAGAATAGTTTACGGTGGTGGTAACAACAACGCAGGTGATAACCTTAATACTATGGAATACATAACTATATCTACTACTGGGAATGTTACTGATTTTGGTGATTTAACCTCAGAAGGTCATGGGCTTAGATATTATGTAGGTGGTTTTTCTGATGCGAGTAGAGGGGTATTTGCATCTTGGTCTTACGGTTCTGATATGGAATATATCAGCATACAGACATTAGGTAATGGTACAAACTTTGGCGAGTTAAGCAATAATGTAGGGTATAACGGAATGAATACGGGTTCAGATGGAACTTATGGTATAATGGGGGGTGGTTTTGCTAGCAGCGGTGTGAACGTAATACACCGTGTGACAATCCAAACTGCAGCAGATTCTGTTGATTTTGGCGATTTGACTGTAGGAAGGGGTGGCTCCGGTCATTCTACTGCTATTAGTAATGCTGCTCGCGTTTGTTTTGCAGGAGGTATATCTGGTAGCGGTACTACTAGTAATGTAATAGATTACGTTGTAGCTGCAAATGCAGGGAACGCTACGGATCTTGGGGATCTTGGTGTGGCAATGCGCAATGCTTCTGGAACCAATAATGCCACATTAGGAATTTTATGCGGGGGTAGTAGTGATAACGGAACAACATTTAGAAACGATATTCAGAAGTTTACAATAGAGACAGCGGGTAATGCTTCTGATTATGGGGATCTTACTGCGGCAAAACAGGTTTCTAATAGTGCCTCAGGAGCAGCATCTTAAAGGAGAAAAAAATGGGAAAGACTAAAACTAAAAAGAAGACTAACGTAGTAACGAAGCCAATCACGTTTTCGTTACCTATAGAGGCGTCTGAGAATATCAATCAGGTAGCTGCTGCAAGGGTGGCAGAGAAGTTACCAGAGATAGATCAGGCAACCAGAGCGTTTGATCGTAATAACTCAGCGACAACTCTGTCTATGATGACACTCACTATGCTTAATGGTCATTCGCCTATGCGTATGCTTCGGCAGATTACTGCAGAGGTAGAGAAACGTAAGATGGCACTTGCGGAAGCGCAGGTGAGCCATGCAGAAAAACGTGTAGAACTACTAGAGCTTGAAGAAGCAGATGACATTGTTTCTGAGGCTAAACTCAAAGCAGGTAGGCATGGGCTTACAATGATGGAGCATAAGATAAACGGCTCTATCAAAGACATAGCAGTGCTTATTGATAGCTATGAGAACATAAAAGAGAAGTGGGACATAGACGTCTGGGATGAGGAGCTTTTCGAGAGAGAAGAGAAGCGTCACCATGTCCGTAGGGGCTTTGAGCTTATGTACCGAAACTTGATGGATGGTGGCAGAGTATCAACCTCGACTATAGAATACATGCAACAGTATGGTGTTCACCCACAGGTGGCTATGACTGAAGTGTCAGGGTATATTCAAGTCACCTCACAGAAGATAAAAAACCATATACTACCTCATTCAAATGATCTTGAGGAATTTATGGATCAAATGGCAGATAAGTATTATAAGAATGCAGATAAGACTGCTGAAAGAATATTTGGTAAATCAGATTTTCTGAATCCTGAATATATGTTAAGAGTAGAAAAATCGGAGGAAAAAGATGATACTTGAATACAAAATGCATATGACCGCAGGGGGAATGAAAGCCCCTGAGTGGATCGAAGATGGTGGGTACTGGGGTAAATCAGATCACACTGTTATTGGTTGGTCACCAGACGAAGCTGATAGAGAATACTATATTCCAGATACGGTGACAGAGCTTACAGCAGCAGAGCTAGACACTAGAGTATTGGCGCTTCACAGTGCTAACGCTTTTCAAAAAGACGATCCTGATAGCGATGACCCCAGTGCTACAGTAGATATGACCAACACTGAGGTTTCAGCAATGGTTACTGCTTGGATAAGCGCTAGAGACTCATAGGAAACACCTAGATGTTTGGCTTTTATCCAGTAGCATCGGCTGCAATAGCTGATGATCAGTCAGGGGTAATCGTTCCGGTTACTGTCTCCGTTACTGGGTTAAGCGCAACAACATCTATAGGAACTTCTACAGTAACAGGCGCTGTAGATACACCACAGACAGGTCTTGGTTCCACAGGTGGAGTTGGAACCCTTACCGTTACAGGTGTTGGTAACATCGATGCCACTGGTGTTGAAATAGCCGCATCTACAGGTGCATTAGTAGTAAGCATACCAAAAGCTGTGGACGTATCTGGTCTTCAAGCATCAGTTAGCTCAAATGGTGTGACTGTAGACGGGGCGGCAGATGTAGTTGAGACTGGCCTTCAAGCATCTACTGGAGTTGGCAGCGCTGCCATAAGCGGTCTAGCAAATACATCAGTAAGTGGATTGACAGCTACAGGTTCTGTTGGTTCTGCAAATATTTCTATAGATGCTTCAGTCTCAGTAACAGGCGTGACCTCTAGTACTGCAATTAGTGGAGTTAGCGTTTCTAGTCTTGCTAATGTAGCTATTACAAGTCCATCAGTAAATGGATCTGCAGGGGCTGTAACGACAATAGGTACAGCCGATATACCATCAACAGGGCTTGCAGGTTCTAGTTTAGTCGGATCTGTAACAACTGTTTCTGCAGCAAACATATCGGTAACTGGTATACCCGCAACTATATCTACAAGTTCAGTTACACCGTACATATCATTTCCGACAACAGCGGAAGGTTCTTCTGGGCTTGTCGGGAGTGTAGCAATATCAGCTAAAGCAGGAATCTTTGTAACGGGTGTTTCTGCGGGGACTGCTGTTGGTCAAGTAAAAATGTTTACTCAGGTAGATCCATTACAAGAAGTTGATCCAAACCCATATTCAGCCTTTGTTATAGACGTTCCAGTAGATAATGTGTACACTGACATAAATTTAGCGGTCGATGAATCTGGCCCACCAGTATGGACAGATTTAGATATAGAAAATGAAGCAGCTTAGTAAAATAAGTTCAATTGAACTTTTTATAGGAGAGTAACATGCCTAGTACATTCACAACGAACACGGGTATAGAGAAGCCCGCACAGGGTGAGCAGTCTGGTTCTTGGGGTATAACCGTAAATACAAATAGTGATATACTTGATCGCGCACTTAATGGCGTTGTTTCGTTGAGTCTTTCAGGAACATCTAGCAATCTTACAACAAGTAATGGCTCGACATCAGACGGGCAAAACAAAGTCCTTCTTTGTAGCGGAACGTTAGCAGCGGCTCATACTATCACCATATTACCTGCAGATGCACAAAAAGTTTACTATGTAAAAAATAGCTCAAGTCAAACACTTATATTCTCTCAAGGCTCTGGCGCTTCTACAGCAAGTTTGCCCACGGGTTCATTTGCAATTATATATGCTGATGGAAGTAATAATGTTGTTAATCTTATAGATGACTCTCAAGCAGGTCAGCTTAAACAAAACGGAACTGCTGTTACATCCTCTGCTGCAGAGCTTAATACCTTAGACGGTGTTAGCGCCTCATTAGAAGCCGCAGATTTAAACTTTTTAGATGGAGCAGCGGTAAACACTGTTGTCTCTTCAAAAGCTGTTATCTACGGAAGTAGTGGTGAAATTCAGGCGGGTTTGGTAGATTTTGGAGCGTGGACTATAGATGAGGCAGGTGATAAATTAGTTTTTTACTATAATGGATCTCCTAAGTTTAGCATAAACTCTTCTGGCGCAGCAGTCGCTGCAAATGATGTGACAGCATATGGATCGCCGTAATGGGCTTACCAAACGCAGGAGTTCCGTTAAGTTTAGATGATATTCAAGATGAGTTTGGTGGGTCTAACCCAATAGGTTTGTCTGAATACTTTTCTGCTGCTTCTGGCGTACCTGCAGTAAATAACCCTATTTCTGTAAGTGATTTCTATGGCGCAGCAAACGCTGTAAGTTTTACTTACGAAATTATAGGTGGAGGTGGTGGTGGAGGCTACGGATTAGAGGATGGCTATGGTTCTACTGCTAGAGCAGGGAGCGGAGGAGATTCTAGTATAACAGCTTCTGGCCTTACAACTATAACTTCATCTGGAGCGCAGGGTGGGACACATGCTACCATTTCTTGGAATACAGCCGTAGGCAGGGAGGGTGATTCTTCACACTATGGTGCAGGGCCAGTAGGCACTCCCAATGGCGTTGCAGGAGCGTCAGCCACAGCATCTCACTACGGTGCAGGTGGTGCAGGGGGAGGAGGAGACTCTCCTAGTAAATTCGACAGCTCAGGCGGCGGAGGAGAGGGTGGAGATGCTTCAAGCCAACAAACGGGTACAGCCACTGTTGTAAGCGGTACGACCCTTACGATAAGTATTGGATCTGGAGGCGCAGGAGGCACTGGGGGAAACCATGTGGGTGGCAATGGGGCGGGCGGTTTTGTGCAAATTGTGGTTGGCAGTAACGTACATCCTTTTACATCTAATGGAACTTTAACATTAACGAGTTAAGATAAAATGTCTTATATAGGAAAATTATTTGCTCATCTTCATCCGTCTACAAAGGGTTTAGATTCAGAGATATTAAATAAAACAACAGAACTTATATATTGCTGTAGAGGCGGTGTTGAGAGTGTAACTTTAGTAACTGACAATATAAAAACATTAAGATCTTTAGTTGGAGATTTGCCTGTAGAAATATACAATACAGAAAGATATGCAGTAGATCTAAGTACTATTGGAACAGACAAGCTTAGAATATATTTAAATTCTAGATCTAATGATGAGTCTATACTTGGATATTATTTCTCTAGCGATAAAGAAGTAATTCAAAAGAAAAATTATAAAAAGACTAATACTACCGATGCCTTAATAGACAGGTATGAAGCCAATGGGGATGTAATATCTGTAGACGAAGTAGAGGTTGTTGGCTCTAGATCAGACTGGGATGGCGATAGCTCACTTGCCGACAGCTTGGAAAAAATTGCTTCAGATAATAATTTTTTAATATTATACTCTAAAAGAAAAGATAAAGATCAAAGTTACATAAAAGTATCTGTTTATTGAGGGTTTATTAGATGGTACTACAAAAAATGCAATTTAGGCCCGGTATAAACACGGAGCTTCCTGATTATGCCAATGAAAACGGTTGGAATGATGGTGACAAAATACGGTTCAGAGAAGGTTACCCAGAAAAAATAGGTGGTTGGGCTAAAAAAGGTGATAATCAGTTTATAGGCGCGGCTCGCGCTATGAAACATTGGACTACTTTAGACAGAGACAACCTTATCGGTATCGGCACTTCTTTAAAGTATTTTATAGAAGATGGTGGTGTATTTTATGACATCACACCTATTAGAGAAACAACAGGTGCAGGTGATGTAACCTTCTCTGCCTCTCAGGGCAGTAGCGTTATAACTGTAAGCGACACCAATCATGGTGCTAGGGAAGGTGACTTTGTTACTTTTAGCGGAGCTGCTAGTTTAGGCGGTGCTATGACTGCGGCTGTCCTCAATCAGGAATATCAAATTCAAACTGCCCCAACAACAGGCACATACACGATTAATGCAAGAGCAGCTACTACAGGTATAAATCAATACTACACAGGCGGAGCTATAGATGACAGTGCTGCTTTAGTGACTGCTACATCAGGTGATACAAATACTGGGGGTAGCTCTACTGTAGGTGCTTACCAGATACAGACTGGTGTGGACGTTACATTGTTCGGTAATGGTTGGGGTGCAGGTGTTTGGTCTAGAGGTGCTTGGAACTCAAGAGCAACCATTGTGGTTCAGTCAGAAATCCTACGTTTATGGCAACACGATACGTTTGGGGAAGATCTTATTTATAATATAAGGAACGGCCCTATATTCTACTGGGATGCATCTGGAGGTGCTTCACAAAGAGGTATTTTCTTAAAAGATTTAAATGGCGCTCAAGATTCTCCAATCGTAGCTAAACAAGTAATAGTATCAGATGTGGATAGGCACGTTATTGCTTTTGGGTGCAACCCACTTGGGTCTAACGTACAAGATCCTTTGCTTATTAGGTTCTCAGCACAAGAGAACCCTGCAGATTGGAGACCTTTGACCACTAACACAGCAGGAGATCTCCGCATAGGTTCTGGTACAGCGATAATTCAAGCTGTTGAAACAAGACAAGAGATACTTGTGTTTACAGACCAAGCCTTGCATTCAATGCAGTTTATAGGGCCACCTTATACTTTTGGTATTAACCGAATATCAGAGAACATAACTATTAGAAGTCCTAATGCTGCTGTTGCTATTGGTGACGCTGTATACTGGATGGGTAAAGATCAGTTCTATGTTTATAATGGTAACGTCAATCAACTAGATTGCACCGTGAGAGAGAAGATTTTAAGAGATATAAATGATGATCAGTTAGAAAAGATATTTGTTGGTGTTAATTCTGGATATCAAGAAATATGGTGGTTTTACCCATCTCTAACTAGCAATGATGTGGATAAGTATGTTGTCTACAATTACGATGCTAACATTTGGTATTACGGCACGTTAAACAGGACTGCGTGGGTTGATCGAGGGGTAACAGATTATCCTGTAGCTGCAGGTACAGATGGGATATTATATAATCACGAATATGAGGCAGATGATCAAAGCGGAGCAGCGCCTGTTGCTATAGAATCTTTTATACAATCTGCGCCTATAGACTTGGGCGATGGAGAGGTGTTTAGTTATGTTCGAAGGTTAATTCCAGATGTGACCTTTAGAAACAGCACTAATTCATCACCTCAAGTAGATTTTACTGTAGATGCTTTTAATTACAATGGTGGCTTACAAGTAAGCTCTGATACAGCAAACATCGTAAAATCAGCTTCTGTTCCTATAGAGCAATATACAGAAAAAGTGGATCTTAGAGTTAGAGGAAGATCTATAGCTATAAAAATAAGTTCTGATCAAGTAGGCACAACGTGGAGAACAGGATTAAATAGATTAGATATTCGGCCTGATGGTAAGAGATAATGGCAGACAACCCACTACCAAGATACTTCTTTGGTGTACCGCCAAAAGACTATGATCCAAACTACATGCGTGAGTTGGTTAGGTCTTTTTCTTTATTTCAGGAACAGTTGACAAATCCGGGCAAAGTTACAGCAAACGAATTAAACTTATTACCGGAAGGTGGTGGTATAAGGCAGTTTGCAAACAATGTAGAAGCTTATGCTGCAGGTCTTAAGCCGGGCGATATGTGGATGCTTTCTACAGGTGAAGTTAGAATTACCATTGATCCTAATGTAACAGTGCCAGTAAATATTGAGTTTTTTAGGTCTGGTATAGGACAGGTGGGTACTGTAGCTACATTTGATGCTTCTGCAGAAATAGAGCAGCCAGTATTCTTTACAGGACAAGGTCAAGCAGGAAGTGTCAATGTTGCCGTTATATACACCATTTCAGGCACAGTGCCGACCTCCACATCTGCTGTGGGATCAGTATCTACAGCATCTGCCTATTCTTTGACTGGAACTGCTGCGTCTGCTAGTTCTGGCGTGGGTGAGGTAACAGTTAGTATAACATAAGGAGTTATTATGTCTGACACAGTAATAAATATGCCTGATGGCTCGAAATGGTCACCTTCTTCGTCTACGGATGTAGTAAAGTGTGCAAATTGTGAAAACGAGGTAGATACACCTGCAGAGATTGCATCATACCCTGATGGCGATTGCCCAGATTGTGGAGAGCCTTGGACAGGCAGTGAAGTAAGAAAAACTACAATATCAGTTACAGCACCTGCTAAGATTAGTGGCGCTACCTAATGACACTACCTTCCTTTGGGGTTCCGTTAAGCTTAAACCAAATTCACATTGAAGTTGGTGGTACAAGCGGGACTACGGTTTCTTTAAATGAGACTGATATCAGAGGTTTAATAAGCAAGACTGTAAATACTTCTAACTCTATATCAGACTATTATGGGGCAAGCTCTGTTCCGCCTTATACCAGTCCGATTGTATCTGGTGATGGTTTTTTCTGGTGGTATTCTATGTCTATTTTTCAGGGTCAGCCAAGTCCACAATTTACTTTTTCTGGTGTTGTTGTGAAGTTAGGGGGCAATATTGTTAAAGGAAGTTTTACAGCCTTTGCTAGTAATGGTGGATTAAATCCATCTTCGGGACAATCTTGGCATAATGGAACCAATACTCAAAATAACAATCTTACCTTTTTAGCAAATATATCATATACGCACACAGACGGATTTACTTATGTGCCTAACAGTCCTGTTGTTCCGGGAGATACATCAACTTATCCAACAACTAATCTTGGAGGAAGTCTTCCCGTACAACAAAGTGCTTATGACGCTGTAGGAATTAAACTACAGGGAACGTAAATATAGACTTTTTAAGGTATGAAAGTATAATGTATAAAAAGTTTTTGAGAGTATATTGTTATGAGTGATAAATTACCAAAAGTAAGTATTGCTGTAGTCGGGGTTGTTATAGCCCAGATCGGTGGTTTTATTTGGTGGACTGCACAGCAAGCAAGTACAATATCTAACCTTGAAGATACAGTAAATGTCTTAACGGTTGAGAATAATGCAACGGATCGAACAAATCTAATCAGGGATGTGGAGCGTAATACAGACAACTTGCAGGAAATCATTGATATACTAGCAGAGATTTATGAAGAGATCGAAGATGGTGATAATGAGATATGGGAAGAAACAGAAATGATCTGGGAAGATCTTGGTGGTATGGCTGATCACATGATGCAGATTATTAAACTTCAATCTAGGATAGCTATTTTGGAGAAGACCGTTGAGTTTACACGCAGCGATGGAATGTAAATATGGACCCTATTACAATCCTTGCGGGTATCAAAACAGGATTAGCTGCAGGTAAAACCGTAGCTGGACTTAGCAAACAGATTGGGCAATTCTTTGACGCAACTGACCAAGCTAAGAAAACGCTACAGAAAAAAGGTGTATCAAGCAAAAGCTCCAATGCTACGGCGCTGGATCGCTGGGCTAAACTCCGACAGGCTGCGGAAGCTGAAGAAGAACTCAAAGAGTGGATCACCCAAACCTACGGAAGATCAAAGTATTTAGAGCTTTTAAAGATTAGAAGAGAAGTTTTAGCAGAAAAAAGAGAAGCAGAGGCACAGGCAAGACGTGATGCTATTCAGAGACAAGAACTTATGATTACTATAGTGGGTATAATGGTTCTTCTTATTATGACATTTATAGGAGCCACAGGTTATCTTCATTACATGGGTTGGTTAGATGTGAGGGATTAC
>Ga0115545_1000138_pt1 | contig 37925 bp, 40 predicted proteins | sample COGITO_mtgs_1003_FD_87188 | JGI IMG/M metagenome (GOLD analysis project Ga0115545, IMG submission 87188) | Pelagic marine microbial communities from North Sea - COGITO_mtgs_100330 | ecosystem: Environmental > Aquatic > Marine > Epipelagic | place: Germany:Helgoland, sampling site Kabeltonne...
AATATAATATGGAGGGGTTTATAGATATATACGGTATGCCAGTTTTAGAAAACCCAAAATTACCCAAGCTGGGTATTGATGGGGAAATGATTACTAAAGGTGCAGTCACATATTGGCAAAACGAAGTAGACTCTTTAAAAAATGATGCAGATGCATTAAATGAATTTTATAGACAATATCCTAGAACAGAGTCACACGCATTTAGAGATGAAAGCAAGCAATCTTTATTTAACTTAACAAAAATATATCAACAAATAGATTACAATGATTCTTTAATAAAAGACAGATTTTTAACTAGAGGTAATTTTAGTTGGAAAAATGGCGTTAAAGATGGAGAAGTTTTATGGAGTCCAGATACTAGAGGTAGATTTTTAATTTCTTGGACACCTAAAAAACAATTGCAAAATAATAGTTATATTAAGAACGGTAGAAAATACCCAGGTAATGATCATATAGGCGCATTTGGTTGTGATAGTTATGACATATCAGGAACTGTAGGTGGTGGAGGTTCTAATGGCGCTTTACACGGAGTAACTAGATTTAATATGGATGATGCTCCTAGTAATGAATTTTTTTTAGAATATGTAGCTAGACCTCAAACTGCTGAAATATTTTTTGAAGAAGTATTAATGGCTTGTGTATTTTATGGTATGCCTATTTTAGTTGAAAATAATAAACCTAGATTATTATATCATTTTAAAAACAGAGGTTATAGAGGTTATAGTATTAATAGACCAGATAAAGCATATAATAAATTATCTAAAACAGAAAAAGAGTTAGGTGGTATACCAAACTCTAGTGAAGATGTTAAACAATCTCACGCTGCGTCTATAGAATCTTATATAGAAAAATATGTAGGAATTGATTTTAGTGGAGATTATAGAGACCCTGATTTAATTGGAAATATGTATTTTAGTCGTACCTTAGAAGATTGGGCAAGGTTTGATATTAATAACAGAACTAAGTTTGATGCAACTATTAGTTCTGGATTAGCATTAATGGCTATACAAAAGCATTTGTATCAAGCCGTTAAAAAAGAGTCAAAAATAAAGTTTAACTTTGCAAGATATGACAATAAGGGAAGTTACAGCAAAATTATAAGGTAAATGCAAGATGTAAAAATAGACATTAATCCTATGGGTTTTCCAAGTCAGTTTGTTTCTGATTCAACAAAGAAAACTTTAGAATTTGGATTACAAATAGGGCAAGCCATACAATACGAGTGGTTTAGAAAAGACGGAAACACAAATAGATTTTACAATCAATGGGGTGACTTTCATAGACTAAGACTTTATGCTAGAGGCGAACAATCTGTGTCTAAGTATAAAAACGAATTAGCAGTAGATGGTGATTTAAGTTACTTAAACCTTGACTGGACTCCTGTACCTATAATACCAAAGTTTGTAGATATTGTTGTTAATGGAATGTCAGATAGGATATTTCAAGTAAAAGCATATGCACAAGATGCTATGTCTATGGATAGAAGAAATGAGTATCAGCGTATGATAGCTGCTGATATGGCTTCTAAAGAATTAATTACTCAAGTAAATAAAGATTTTGATGTTAATGCTTTTTCTAGTAATGTAGATGAGCTGCCTAACGATAGTGAGGAGCTAGCTTTACATATGCAGATGAAGTATAAGCCATCAATAGAGATAGCAGAAGAAGAGGCTATAAATACTGTATTTGAAGAAAATAAGTATTTAGAAATTAAAAGACGTTTAGATTACGATCAAACAGTTTTAGGTATATCTGTAGCTAGACATTCTTTTTTACCTGGTGATGGAATAAAAATAGATTATGTTGATCCAGCTAATTTAGTTTATAGTTATACGGAAGACCCTCATTTTAAAGATTGTTTTTATTGGGGAGAAATTAAAACATTACCAATAATTGAATTAAAGAAAATAGATCCAACTCTTACTAAAGAGGATATGGAAGAAATTTCTAAGTACAGTCAAAGCTGGTATGATTATCACAATACATCTCAGTTTTATAATAATAGTTTATTTAGTAAAGATAGTGCTACTGTTTTGTTTTTTAATTACAAAACCACAAACACATTTACTTACAAAAAGAAAATTAATAATGTAGGTGCTGAAAAAGTTATTGAAAAAACAGATGATTTTAATCCTTCTGTTGAAATGATGGAAGAGGGGAAATTTAAAAAAGTTTCAAAAACTATTGATGTATGGTATGAGGGAGTTATGATTATGGGAACTAACATTATGCTAAAGTGGGAGATGGCAGAAAATATGGCACGACCACAATCAGCTAGTCAAAATGTATATCCAGAATATATAGCTTGCGCTCCTAGAATGTATAAAGGTGTTGTTGAATCTTTAGTAAGACGTATGATTACGTTTGCTGATTTGATTCAGATTACACATTTAAAATTACAACAAGTATTATCTAAGGTTGTTCCTGATGGTGTTTTTATAGATGCAGATGGACTAAACGAAGTTGACCTTGGTACTGGAGCTGCTTATAATCCAGAAGATGCATTAAGAATGTATTTTCAAACAGGTTCTGTTATAGGTAGAAGTTATACTCAAGATGGAGATTACAATCAAGCTAAAGTTCCTATTCAACAATTAACAGCTAGTTCTGGTCAATCTAAAATACAAAGTTTAATTGGTACATATAATCATTATTTAAATATGATGAGAGATGTTTCAGGATTAAACGAAGCTAGAGACGGATCTTTACCAGATGAAAACTCATTAGTAGGATTACAGAAAATGGCTGCATTAAATAGCAACACAGCTACTAGACACATTTTACAAGCAGGTTTAAGTATTACTCAAAATTTAGCAACTGCATTATCATCAAGAATAGCTGATGTTTTAGAATATGCTGACTTTAGAGAAGAGTTCATAAATCAAATTGGTAAATACAATGTATCTGTATTAAATGAAATAACAAATTTATATTTAAGTGATTTTGGTATTTTTATAGAGGTAACTCCTGATGAAGAAGAAAAGGCTATGTTGGAAAAAAATATTCAAATGGCATTACAAAGAGACTCTATAAATTTAGAAGATGCAATTGATATTAGGGAAATTAAAAATTTAAAGGTTGCAAATCAAGTTCTTAAATTAAAGAGAAAAAGAAAACAAGAAGCTGAAGAAAAAGCAAAAGCAGCTGCAGCTCAACAACAAGCTCAAATAAATCAACAATCTCAGCAAATGGCAGCACAAGCAGCTATGCAAAAACTGCAAGCAGAGACTCAAGCAAAAGTTCAGTTACAGCAAAGTGATATGCAGTTCCAAGTACAAAAAATGCAAGGAGAAGCTTCTATTAAGTCAGAGTTAATGAAATTAGAGTTTGACTTACAGATGAAACTTAAAGGAGTTGAGGTCGAAGCAATGTCTAAAAGAGAGGATCAAAGAGAAACTGCAAAAGCTGAGAGAATAAGTCAAGCAAATACTGAACAATCAAAATTAATACAACAACGTAAAAATAATTTAGCTCCAGTTAATTTCGAATCTAAGGAAGATAGCTTAGATGGTTTTGATTTAGCGGAGTTTGAACCAAGATAAGTATTAAAAAATATATTTAAATAAATGTTAACTTTACAAAAATAAAATCAAATGGAATTCAAACAAGTAAAAGAAGTTTCTCCTATAGAAGAGAAATCAACACAAGAAGTTGAACAGAATCTTTTAGATAAACACGAAGAAAGTCTAAAAGTATCTGATGTCAATGAAAATGTTTCAGAAACAAGTAATACTGTAAAAGAAACAACAATAGAAGAAAATAAGGCAGAACAGGATATTGCTGATTTGCCAGAAATAAAAGACGAGGATGTACTTTCTTATATTAAAGAAAGATATAATAAAGATATTTCTTCAGTAGATGAATTGTTTTCTGAACAAGAAAAAAACAGTCCATTACCTGATGAGGTTTCTAAGTATCTAGATTTTAAAAAAGAAACAGGTAGAGGATTTGAAGATTTTATTAAAGCCAATAAAAGCTATGATAATTTAGAAGATGATCAAATACTAAAAGAGTATTACTCTTTAACTGAATCAGATTTAGATTCTGAAGATATTCAATATCTTATGGAAGATAAGTTTGGATATGATGAAGAAGTGGATGATGATAGAGATATAAAGAAAAAAAATATATCTAAAAAAAGAGAACTTGCAATAGCTAAGAAATATTTAAGTAAGCTATCGGAAACATATAAAACTCCTCTTGAGTCAAGTGGGGGTTCGTATTCGGAAGAACAACTTAAAGAAATCAATGCTTACAAGGAATATGTTCAAAAGGCTCAAACTGAAGTAGAGTCCAACAAAAGAAAGTCTGAGTACTTTCAGAAAAAAACAGATGAGGTTTTTAACTCCGAGTTCAAAGGTTTTGAGTTCAATATAGGAGATAAAAATGTAATTTATTCATCTGGTGATGCAAATGAGATTAAATCAAAACAAGTCAATGTACAGAGTTTTATAAATCAGTACTTAGGCGAAGATGGTTTAGTTAATGATGCACAAGGTTGGCACAAAGCATTAAACGCAGCAATGAACCCAGACAAACTAGCTCAGTATTTTTATGAGCAAGGCAAGGCAGATGCCATAGGTGATGTTTCGAAAAAAAGTAAAAACATCAATATGAGCTTGAGGCAAACACCTCAATCATCTCCACAGAAAGGGTTTCAAGCAAGAGCGGTTAATACAGATTCAGGAAGAGGTTTGCGAATAAGGAGTAAAAACAAAAATAATTAACAATTAAAAAATTTTAAAATGGCAGGACAAATAGCAGCGAATCCTACTTTTGCACTACAGCCTAGTGCAGAACAAGTAGTTTTACAAACAAACTATATCACAAATTTTGATTTCTTAAATCAGTATTTACCAGATACTTACGAAAAAGAATTTGAAAGATATGGAAACAGAACAGTAGCATCATTCTTAAGAATGGTAGGTGCTGAAATGCCTTCTAACTCTGACCTTATCAAATGGGCAGAGCAAGGAAGATTACACACTAAATATGTAGACGTAGTTTCAGCAGCAGCTGCAGGGTCTAACACAGCAGTATTAACTATAGGTGACGTATTAGTGCCAGGAAGCGGATCAATCGCTTTAAGAGTAGGTCAAACAATTATGATCTCTGATAACACAGCAGCTTCAGTTTTAACTAACAAAGCTTTAATTACTGCGGTAGATATGGCTAACGCAACTATTACTGTAGCTTATTATGAAGCAGCAGGTCAAGCAGTAGCGGCAGCAGTTGTTACTTCTTTATTTGTATATGGTTCTGAATTCCAAAAAGGAACAAACGGAATGCAAGGTCAATTAGAAGCTGATGATGATATTTACAGCAATTCACCAATTATCATAAAAGATAAGTATGCGGTATCAGGATCTGATATGGCTCAAATTGGATGGATTGAGGTAACTACAGAAAACGGAGCAACTGGTTTCTTATGGTACTTAAAGTCTGAACACGAAACAAGATTAAGATTTGAAGACTACTTAGAAACAGCTATGGTGGAAGCAGTTCCAGCAGCAGCAGGTGGTGGTGTTGCAGCAATTGCAGCAGGTGTAGCTTCAGGAGTTGGTAACAAAGGATCTGAAGGTTTATTCTATGTAGTAAACAACAGAGGTAATGTATGGTCTGGTGGAAACCCAAGTACATTAGCTGAATTCGATTCTATTATCCAAAGATTAGACAAACAAGGATCTATTGAAGAAAATGTTATTTTCTTAAACAGAGAGTTTGGATTTGATATTGATGATATGTTAGCTTCTCAAAACTCTTATGGTGCAAATGGTACTTCTTATGGTCTTTTTGACAATGACAAAGATATGGCATTGAACTTAGGATTTACAGGATTCCGTAGAGGATATGACTTTTACAAGTCTGACTGGAAATACTTAAATGACCCAACAATGAGAGGTGGTTTAGTAGGTGGAAAAATCAATGGTATTTTAGTACCAGCTGGTTCAACTACAGTTTATGACCAAGTACTTGGTAAAAACGCTAAGAGACCATTCTTACACGTTAGATACAGAGCTTCAGAAACTGAAGACAGACGTTATAAAACTTGGATTACAGGTTCTGCTGGTGGAGCGGCTACTTCTAGCTTAGATGCAATGGAAGTAAACTTCTTATCAGAAAGAGCTTTATGTACTTTAGGTGCTAATAACTTCTTCTTATTCAAAGGATAAGATAACAATTTGTAATTTTTACCCTCGTTATAAAGACGGGGGTAATTATTACTTTTATAAACTTTAATTTAAATCAAATGAAAAACACAAAAAAAATAGTTTTAGTAAATAAAACTTACAAATTAAAAGGAGATGTTGCTCCTTTAAGTTTAATGATACCAGCTAGAAATAGCAGACGATCACCTTTAATGTATTTTGACGAAGACAAAGGAGTAAACAGAGCGCTTCGTTATGCAAGAAATCAAAAAAGTCCTTTCGAGGACGAGCAAGATGGTAATGCCATCCTAGAGCCTATCGTATTTGAAGATGGGTTTTTATTTGTTCCTAAAACAAATCCAGTATTACAACAGTTTTTATCATTACACCCATCTAACGGACATTTATTTATGGAAGTAGATAAAGAGGTTGATGCTACTGCTGATGTTGACACTTTAGATATGGAGCTTGAAGCACAAGTATCTGCCAAAGGATTAAGCTTAGAGCTTATGGAGACTATAGGTAGAGTTGTAATTGGATTAAATGTGGACAAACTTAGTTCGGCAGAATTAAAAAGAGATATTAGGTTATTTGCAAGAAAATACCCTCAAGATTTTTTAGAATCTCTTAACGATCCTTTATTAATTTTACAAAATAAATGTTCTCAATTTTTGTCTAACAATTTAATTATAATGAAAAATGAAAAAGATGTTTATTATAATTTAAAACAAAACAAGAAAAAACTACTAACTGTTCCCTACGGAGAAGATCCTTTATTTATATTGGCATCGTTCTTTCAAAGTGATGAAGGGCAGGCAGTATTTACTTTATTAAGTAATAGATTAAAAAAACTAGACGAATAAGTATTGTATAATAATGCAATTAATTCTTTAAATGTTATAGAGGTTTCACTAAAATGAAGCCTCTTTTTTTTTTCGTATCTTTGTTTAAATAACAATTTGAAATGATCAACACAGTAAGAGCAACAGTATTGTCGATTGCAAATAAAAACAATTACGGATATATAACTCCTAGTGATTTTAATTTATATGCAAAGCAGGCTCAATTAGATATTTTTGAAGACTATTTTTATCAATATAATAGTTGGATTATAAAACAAAATGCCAGAGTTTCTGGTAGTGAATATGCGGATATACTAAAAGGATTAGTAGAGGTTATTGATAGCTTTTCTGAAACAAGAGGGTTGATTAATAATGGTATAAACTTATATAATCTTCCTGAAAACTACTACTTAATTAATAAAATAAATTACTATCCTAATTCTATATTTTCATCAACTAGTACAGCAGCTGGATTAAATACGCTTACTGACACCAACGCTACTTTTGTTACAACAGGAACTGTAAAGCCTGGTCAATTTATATCAAACACATCATCAAGCAGTGTATCAGCTGGATTTGGTGCTTACATAATTAGTGTGGACTCAGAGACTCAATTAACTTTATCTGGCAATCCATTTGGAACAGCTTCTACAGTAGGTAATTCATATACTATTGTCACAACAGCTGGTATTAGAGAAATAGAAAGAGTATCTCAAAATAAAATATTTTATTTAAATTCTTCTAGCTTAACTTCTCCAAACGTTTCATATCCTGCTTATGTTTTAGGTGGGGGTACTAATATTGCAATTGGAAATACTATTACAGTATATCCTGATACAATAACTGGAGCTGGTAAAATTTTATCTCAATATATACGATACCCACTAGATCCTAATTGGACATATAGCACATTAACAGGTGGAGAGCCTGTTTTTGATGAAGGTGCAGCAGATTATCAAGATTTTGAACTTCCTGATTCTGATGAACCTAATTTAGTAAACAAGATATTACAATATGCAGGAGTATCAATAAGAGAAAATGATATAGCTACGTTTGGAAATATTCAAGAACAAGAAGATAATCAACAACAATCATAAGAAATGGCATATATAACAGACTATCAATATTATGAAAACGGAGGAGTAAATCCTACGAATTCAAACTGGGGGTCATACCAATTTATATCTTTAGACGATATAGTAAATAACTTTATGTTAATGTATGTTGGCAATGACAAGTTGATAAACAATGTAGAAAAATATAATATTTTATTTCACGCAAAGCGAGGTATTCAGGAATTGAATTACGATGCTATGAAAGAAATAAAGGTTTTAGAGTTAAGTGTTTGTGATCAATTAAGATATGTATTACCCCCTGATTATGTTAATTGGGTTAGAGTATCAATATATCAAAATGGTGTTCTTATGCCATTAACAGAAAATATCCAAACCAATTGGAGTAATGCTTATTTACAAGCAAACGATTGTAAAATATTATTTGATGAATATGGAAATATATTAAAGCCAGAAAATTCTACTATAGATGTAGATAGAATGTCTGGTCAAAAGAAAAGTCTTTATTTAAATTCTAATAGCAGTCAAGATGGTAATATGGGTTATAATATAGATGGGTCTTGGTATTTTGATTATAGTGTTGGACAACGTTATGGTCTTAATACAGAAACAGCTAACTCAAACCCTACATTTAAAATTAACAAAGCTTCAGGAGTTATAAATTTTAGTTCTGGAGCAGCAGATAAGCTAGTTATTTTAGAGTATGTTTCAGATGGTATGGAAAATGGCGTAGACTCTGAAATAAATTTAAATAAACTATTTGAAGATTTTATTTATGCGTACATAAAATATGCTATATTAACAAGTAAATACGGGGTGCAAGAATACATTATAAATAGGGCTAAAAAAGAAAAAACAGCTTTATTAAGAAATGCAAAAATACGATTAAGTAACATACATCCAGGAAGATTGTTAATGAATCTAAGAGGTCAAGATAAATGGTTGAAATAATATGCCACAGTTTACAAGAAATTTTATAAAAGGGAGAATGAATAAGAGCGTTGATGAACGATTAGTTCCTCAAGGTGAATATATTGATGCTCAAAATTGTAGACTGGGATCTACAGAAAACACAGAAATAGGTGCTGTAGAAAACTCTCTAGGAAACACAAGGTTAACAACTTTAACTTACGAAGGTCAGGCTTTAAGCTCTGATACTAAATGTATTGGCGCTTATGAAGATGGAGGTAACGAGACTATGTATTGGTTTGTTAATGATCCATCTAATGGAACTTCTAATACTGGAGTTGTAGATATGATTGTTTCATACGATACAAAAAATGATTCTTTATTTTACCACGTAATATCGACTAGTATATTAAATTTTAACAATAAAAATTTAATAACAGGTGTTAATCTTATAGATGGTTTATTGTTTTTTACAGACAATTTAAATCCTCCTAGAAAGATAAATGTTAACAGAACATATCAATATCCTATAAGTGACGTTGATCAAATTACAGAACAAGATATAGGGGTTATTGTTGCGCCTCCATTATTTGCGCCTACATTAACACCAACTCAACAGGGTGGTGGGGAAAATTATATGAAAGAAATTATGATTTCTTTTGCATACCGATACCAATATGAAGATAATGAGTATTCGGCTATGTCGCCTTTTTCACCTATATCATTTTCACCTGGTCCGTTTCAATTAGATTATTCTACCTATGACAATATAGGTATGGAAAACGTATATAATAGTGTTATTGTAAAATTTAATACAGGAACAAAAAATGTTAAAGGAATAGATTTATTATTTAAATCAACAAACTTTACAACGGTAAATGTAATAGAAAGATTTAACAAGCTTGATCAAGGGTGGTTAGACAATGTAGAGCAAACCTTTCAGTTTACAAATCAAAAAATATACACAGTACTTCCTGAAGCTCAAATGATTAGATTGTTTGACAATGTTCCAAGAATAGCTCAAGCACAAACACTAATGGGCAACAGGCTAATGTATGGAAACTATGTTGATGGATATAATATAACTAATTCTGATGGTCAAGATGTTTACTTAGATTATGAATTAGATTTAGTTACAGAAAATTTATCATCTGATCAAACATCATCTGTAAATAGTGATTTTAATTACTCTATAAATGGTTCCGTAAATATTATAAATGGCACTGCCAGTTATGATATATCTGCATATGATTTAAAAGCAGGCGCTCAAATAGGAATTGACTTTAATTTAGGTCATTCTCAATTTTCAGGTGCGTCAGAATATGTTGATGGAACAGAGCCTTTGAATGAATTTGAAAACACATTTTTATATAACTTACAAGAAGACTTTGCAAATGCACACGACCTAGTAACTTCACCAGGTTTTATTGCTGCAATATCTGAATTTGTTGCACCTTCAGACTCAACTTGTTTTCCTCCATTTTGTACAACAGGATGTACAAGCGGAACATCTGTTACAGATTTAATTAACTGTGCTGTAGTGCCAAAAACAAGCTGGTACAAAGTAGGTTTTGGTTTATCAGGAACAAACCAAGGGATGACTATAGGTTCTACGCCAGGTAGTAATACATTTTCTTTGACGGCTCAAGCTATTAAGTATGAAAAATATGATGTAAGTGTGTCTCCTGTTGTTCCTTTGGGAATATTTGCTTATGAATATTTTACTGTTCTTCAATCAGAATTTTTATATAGTTTAAGTTCATCTAAAAGTAGTTTACATAGTGATAGAGATTACGAAGTAGGCATTGTATATGAAGACGATTATGGAAGAGCAAGTACAGCTTTAGTTGATACAAATAATACAGTATATGTTCCTTGCAATAATTCTATTACTAAAAACACAATAAAAGTTACTTTAAATAGTTACCCACCTTATTGGGCTACTAAATATAAGTTTGTTTTGAAACCATCTAAAGATGAATACAGAACAGTATACTCAAACATATTTTTTCAAGAAGAAGAAACGGGCAATGTATGGTTTAAGTTAGAAGGAGATAATAAAACTAAAGTTGTTTTAAATGAAAACTTAAAAGTCAAGTCAGATACTAACGGTCCTGTTTTAAGGTGTGTTAATTCAAAAGTTCTTGACTATGGTAGTCAAGTAGAAAATTGGTTATGCGATAGAAATAGTGATGGAACTTTAGTTGACGACACTTGTGGTCAGCCAACAGGAGTTTATATGCAACTTAGACCAAGTAATTTTTCTGCTGCTTCACCTGAAAACGCTTTTATAAACTACGGAGAAAAAGGATGTAAAGGTTCTTATTGTGCTGTTAGTTATGATGTTTCTATTGAAAATCCAGATACTACAGGACCTACAGATTTATATATTCCATACTCTATACCAGCGGGTAGTATTGTTCAAATAAAATTAAGAGAACAAAGATACAAGAGAGGTAGTAAGTGTGGTAGTAGACAGTATTTATATGATAAAACTTTTACTGCTAGTCAAGATTATGAAAGTATGTATGCTTTTGTTGAAGGCGACAATATTGATTTGACAAATGGTCAGTCAACTGGATCTGATAGTACTATAAACAATATAAATCAACCTAGTACTTTATATCCTTACTTTACTTCTTTAGCAAGTGGTGGTCAGTCTTATTACTCTTTTCAAACAGATGCTTCTAATGGTAAAATGTATCTAGTTGGACAGAACGGAACTCCTCAATGTAATCCACCAGACAAAAGAAACTCTTATGGTAACATAGAAATTGTTGTTCAGAGAGCGACTACTCTTATGGTTTTTGAGACCGAAGCAAAAGATGCAAATACAGAGCTTTATTATGAAAACGAGCAGGTATTTAATATATCTGGCGGTTATCATCAATCAGGGTCTAATGATACAGATCAAAATCAAACAGTAAGCTTACCTGCTGTAATAAATTTAACTTTTAGCAATTGCTTTACTTTTGGAAACGGGGTAGAATCAAATAGAGTTTTAGATGCTTTAGCTACTCCTAGCTTTACTATTGGCGAAAAAGTTACTTCAGTTTCTGAAGAACAATACAAAGAAACTTTACGTTTTAGTGATTTAACATATAGCGGAAATTACAACAAGGAATCTAATATAAATAAACTTAATGAGTTTAATTTGGGTTTATCTAATTTTAAAACATTAGAAAGCTCTTATGGTCCTATTAGAAAATTACATTCAAGACAAACAGATATACTTACTTTACAAGAAGATAAAATATCTTATGTACTTGTAGAAAAAAATTTACTTTCTGATGCTGCTGCTGGTGGAGCTATAACATCTGTTCCAGAAGTTTTAGGAACTCAGTTAGCAAGAATAGAAGAGTATGGTATAAGTAATAACCCTGAAAGTTTTACTTCTTATGGTTATGATGTTTATTTTACAGATGCAAAAAGAAGCTCAGTAATAAATATTAGAGGTGGTGTAGGCGCAAAAACAGATAAACTTCAAGTAATATCTTCTTTAGGTATGCGTAGTTGGTTTAGAGATTTATTTACAGATAGCTTTAATACACAGAAGCTTGGAGGATATGATCCTTATATGAATGAATTTGTTTTAACAAATAACAATGAGCAAGTACCTGTTACCCCTACTGAAAGAGATTGTGGGTATGAGCTTAGACAAAACAATTCTAGCGAGCCAGTAACTTTTAATTTAGACTGTACTTCAATAATAGGTGATGTAGCTTGTGTTTATAATTTTGATTCTGGAAGCGCAACTTTACTTGTAAATTATAATGGTGTTAGTGTTGTTAATCAAACAATTAGCGGTTCTGGTACTGTTACTTGGAATAAAGGTCAATCTTTCCCAACTACAGCACAAGTAACTGTAACACCAACTGCAGCAACTTATTCTTTACAAATAGGGTGTCCTCAAACTGAAAATTTAACAGTAAAAAGAATAGTAATAAACTCTTCAGGAGATGCTACTTTATCTTCAAGTGTTAGATACAAATGGGCTGATGGAACAACTATAAGCCCTTATCAAAGTGATAATGTTATTTTAGAAGAAGATGGAATTTCTTTATTTGCATCTCAAACTGGTCCTTCTTCATTTGGTACAATACCACCTAGCGGAGCGACAGTTACTATGCAAAACAGACAGTTAAGTGGAGATACATTTCCATTTGATCCATTGTCTGATAAATTAAAGTACTTAGTTTCTAATACAAACTATAACGAGGCTGATGTAAACACATTAATACCTTTATTAAATACTGCAACACCAATTATTAATGTAGGCGGTAACACTTATCAATCAAGCTTTACATATACTAACGCATCTAATGATGATTACTTATATTTAGTTTGGGATTATAGAGTTGCAACAGCAATAGAGTTGTGTTATGATGCATCAAGCTCATCAAGTTCTTGTTGTGATTGCGGTACGGATGCTCCAGTTTGCCCAGATAGAACTTTAGTGTTTCAAGTGTGTAATAGCAACTCAGCTAAAGATGATAATTTTGATGTATACTTAAACAATAATTACATAGGAGCTTTAGACTTAAATGCTAACTCTCAAGTTGGATCTGTATTTATTGCGACTACAAACGCCTCTGCAACAATAACAAGTTCAGATTTTGTATGTCCTTTAAATAATATGGTTACATATAGATTTGATCCCAACTTTGTAGTTGGTGGAGCAAATACTTTAGAGCTTAGAAATACTCAAAACAACAGTAATGGTAACTATGGAACTATTGGTATGAGAAATTACCTAACAACAGGAAATAATTTATCTAGTCCTTGTGTGGTAACTAATTTAATTTACTCAGGAAGTTCTGGTCAAAGTTTTACATTTAATTTTAGCTATGACGAATGTTGTCCATAAATAATAAATAATATGAGTTTAGTAAATAAATATATTGATTCTGTAAGTTTTTTAACTGCAACCGCAGTTTATGATGATATAAACTTAACAACAAAATCTGCTGATGGTTATTATCAATCTGGTGGTCAATACAGGCAACAGCTTTCTGGGACTTTATTAAGTTCTAATGTATGTTCTGATTGTTTTACTTTTGATTCTTTGGATTATGCAGCTAGTAGTTCTGGTGACTTATGTTGCCTAACTCAAACGCCATCACAATATTTTTATCCTACTGGATCTACTTTTGCGACCACTACAAATATTTATACAGATGTAAATTTAACGAACGTTGCACCTGATGGATTTTATAGTGAGCCAGGTGGTAGTCAGTTTAGACAAATTAGCAGTAGTGTTTTAGGTTCATTACAATCTTGTTCAAGTTGTTATACAGCTAGAACTCTTGCTTTTAGTTCTGTATCAGCTACAGATGTATGTTGTAATTTACCATCAAGTAATAGCTATTATGTTGATTATGGAACAACTTTACTTACTACTAGTAGTATATATTCAGACACTTCAGGAACAATTGCAGCTGATGGATTCTACAAAGAAACAATCGGTAATACCTATAGAGAAATGTCATCTAGCGTGTTAGCGGCTCAAAACCCTTGTTCTCCTTGTGGCGGAACTAATTCTTGGAGAGCTACTGAATGTGGAGGAGGAGCTGGAGTTTATTATTTAAATCAAACAAGTGGTTTCCAAGGCTCAAGCTCAATAGTATTAGCTTATGGATATTCAGTTGGAGATGTTGTTTGGGTTAAACAAACGTCAAACGGAGTTATTACTTGTGCTACAATACAAGCAATATCATCTACGCCTCCTAATTACTTTATAGATGAAGCGGCGAATAGTGGGAATGGTCCTTATAATGATTGTACTTCTTGTGCAGTACCTTAAAATAAAAATATGCCAAATTATACACTAACACATAGTCAAGACGTACAAGGATGGGCGTCATTTTATAGTTATTACCCTGATTTTATTATGGGTATGAATCAATATCTTTACACTTTTAAGGGTGGTGATATGTATAGACATAACACTAACTCTATAAGAAATAACTATTATGGTGTTCAGTATAATTCATCTATAACAAGTGTTTTAAACGATCAGCCACTTCAAACAAAAGTTTTTAAAACTATAGAATTAGAATCTGATTCTAGCTGGGATGCAACTTTTACAACAGATTTACAGCAAGGTAGTATAGCAAGCTCTTACTTTTCTTTAAAAGAAAGCTCTTATTTTAGTTTTATAAGATACAATCAAAATCAAGAAAACTTAAATCTTAGATCAACACAAGGAATAGGTACTTGTGCAAATGTAACGGGAAGTGTTGCTGCTCCACCTTTAGCTATTGAATTTAATTTTTCTGTTGACTCCATACTTAATATAGGTGCAACAGCATATAAAATTGATTCTGGAGCTTTAGTAGAATTAGGTCCTGTAACATCAATTTCAGAAGATAGAAGAACTGTTACAGTTCTCAATCCTGTTGCTAATGCAATAGGCGGTGATAGTATAGTGTATTTAAAAGACCCAGTGGCAGAGTCTTTTGGTATGTTAGGATATTATTTAGAGTTTACTTTAACTAATTCTAATACCACATCAACAGAATTGTTTTCTGTCAATAGTCAGGTCTTTAAAAGTTATCCATAGATTTTGTATCTTTGCTCAAATGGGATTTATAATAAAAAAATTAAGCTCAACTGATTACGATAAAATTTTAGTAAATTGGTGGGGAGATTGGAGATGGAAAGCTCCACCTAAAGATTTTTTACCAGAAAATGGAATGGGTGGGTATATGGTTTATGATGGAGAGATTCCTGTTTGTGCAGGTTTTGTTTATGTAACCAACTCAAAAGTAGGGTGGTGTGACTGGATTATCTCTAACTTTAATTATAAAGATAAGGTAAAAAGAAAAGAAGGTCTCAAGAAGCTTATAAGTTCTTTAACGGTGGTGTTAAAGAAAAGTAAATGTAAGTATGCTTATGCATTAATTAAGTCGGACAGTCTTATAAAAGTATATAAAGAAGAAGGTTACTTAGAGGCTGGTCAATATAACAAAGAAATGATTAAAATATTATAATATGGCAGCAGTAACATCAGCGATTTTAGCGGTAGGGTCAATGGCTTACAAAGGTTTTTCAGCTATTGATGCTGCAAAAAGTCAAAGTAGAGAAGCGGGTAGACTAGAGGAAGAATCTCTAGAATTAGAAAGACAAGCTCTTGCGGATTTAGAACAAAATAGATTAGAGGCTGTTCAAGTACCTATGCAGATATTTGACACCGCTAATGAATTACAGACACTAGATGGATCAACAATATTAGAAGCTGCTGCTGAGGGAGACCAGAGAGGGGTAGCTGCTACAGCAGGTAAAATAAAAGCCACGCAAGATGCAGCTAGAACAGAGGCAAGAGATACTATAGCTAAAATTCAAATGGATTTAGATTTACAAACTGCCAAAGAAGGTAACAGAAAGGGTGAGTTAGTTTCGGGAATGAAAGATGAAAGAGCTATAGAAAAATCACTTGAAGCAGATGCAATGCAGGCAAATGCAGATGCTCTATCAGCATCAGGAACACAAGATTTAGTCAGCGCTGGAGTAGGTGCTTTTAGTGCTTTAGCTCCTGCTTTCGGATCAAAAGAAAAAGGCGTTGTTAAACAGCTAATGAAAGATGATCCCACCCTAACTAAAAATGATGCTATAGATAAAGCTAAAATAATGATTAAAGATGGTACTGCTCCAAAAACTGGGGTTGGAAAAGTTTTGAGTTCTTTAGGAGATGTAGGTAAAAATATAGCAAGTGGATTATCTTCTTTTACAGGTATTGGTGATGGTAAAGACTTTGATGAGTCTGGAGCTAGTAAATTAACAAGTGATATATTTTCTGAAGAAAATATGGCAGACTTAATTGAAAGAGCAAAACAAGCAGGATTATCTGTTACAGAATTTATAGCTAATATAGGTAAAAAGAAAAACTAATTATATGGCGGATAGATTAGATATTGCAAAATTAAAACTAGAAAAAGGTTTATTAAGCAATAAAGGAGTGCCGAGTCAAGATTTAGCGACAGGTCTTCAAGGGCTTTTTAGTGGTATTGATGCTGATGTACAAGCTAAAAGAGAAACTCGTCAAAAATTTAAAGAAGAAAGTGCCTCAGACATAAGAGACCTTAGATCTTTAAGAGCAGAGGCAGAAGCAGCTGGAGCTACAAAAGATAAAAGTTCTTCAGGAAAAAGTATTAAGTTAGGTGATATACCAACTAGTACTACATTAGCCAACTGGACTCTTAGTCAATTAGATGGATTTATACAAGACTCTTATGACAAGCAAGAAATAGTAACCTCTGGCTTAGGAGGGCAGTTTGCTGTAAGAGATTACAATATATTTAAAAACAATCAAAAACAAACTTGGCAAGCTGTAAAAGGAAGAGCTGATGCAGCGGCAGCAGAATTAGAAGAAACAATAAGAAGAGCAGAAGGTTATACTAATGATAAAGGCGTTTTTATTCCTCCAGTTGCGGGAGCAGGCGAAGCTGCTTTTCAAAGATACCAAAGTATTATAGGTGACTTAAACAATACCAGAGTAAGATCTGGTGAAGATGGTATGGGTGTTGTTGAGGTTTATGAAACAGTGTTTGATAAAGAGACTGGTGTTCAAAAAAGAGTACTAGATGCAGATGGTAATCCAGTGATAAATAAAAATATCAGTGGAACAAGTGTAATGGCTTTGTTGAATAAAGAAAATTCAAGATGGCAAAAAACAGATGTAATTAGTTCTGTAGAAAAAGCTTTTGGTAAGGACGTTATAGCTTCTTATCAAGTTTCAACAAATCATCCAGGATATATAAAGGGAAGTAGTAAGGAGGATAATATTAGACGTAATCCTAGTTTTACTCGATACCAAGATACTTTTATAGCTAAAACAATACCAAATAATAGAGCGGTTTCAAGTACTTTGACCGATAATTATGGTGGTGAATTTTATCAATTAGATCCTAGTCAAACTGCAAGCGGAATAGTTGACGGGAAAAAAATTGATATGAATGAAACTGTATCAGTTAGTGTTTTAACTGGATATGATTCTAATGGAAAACCAATATATGAAAATATTGAAGCTCCTAAATATATAGGCTCAAAAGTAGAGGGTGATGGTATTGTTGTTCAAACAACAGACAAGCACAAAGCGGCAGCATCAGGAATTGTAAGAGCCACTATTGACGGGCAGCTAGGTATTAAAGTTGTTGATGGTGTAGCTATAAAACAATGGGATCCTTATAGAAAAGATTATACTAAAGAGCAGGATGATGAACTTAATCTTGACACAAAAATTTTAGAAAAAATTAGTCAATCACAAGGATTGCTTAGTGCGCCTGAAAGAAAAAGAGCAAATGAAGAATTAATGGCTTTAAGTAAATTTAAATTTTCAGGAGCTGTACCTACAACAGAAATAGATCAACGAACAGGTAAAGAAATTATTACTTCAACAATATATACTAGAGACGGCAATGAGTTTACACTTACTGACAATACTAAAAATCCTAAATTTGTATTAGAAGAACAAGTTGAATCTGGAACAGGTACTGCAGATGATCCATATGTATTTATACCTAAAACTATAGAAAAAGTAGTAGATGGTAAGAAAACTATTGTTAATAATCCTAAATATCAAGAAGAGTTTATTCAACCTTCAAATAAAGAAAGAGAAGATAATAGATTTGCAATATTTGGTAAAGGTAATGTAGATAAGGTTAGGGAAAATTTACAAAAAAATAATCCAAACTATAATGTAAATCAAAACATTAATATGGGTGTTGATGATCAAACAGTTCAATCCTCACAAGTATCTAATGAAACAACTACTAATCCAGCTGTTGATCCAGTATCATTAAGTTCAGCAGTATCTGATGGTGGACCAACATTATTAGCTAATATCTTAGATAGTACTGCATATAAAAATTTAAATAATAATAAAGTATATGACACAAAAGCAGAATTTAAAGCTTTAGCTTCAATGCTTCAAAGTGAATTTCAAAATATAGCTACACAACAAAACGCACAACAAGGAGGTAATGTTACTATTACAAGTGATGGTGTAGATATTGTCGTTAAAATTGGTGGTAAAGAAGTATTTAGAGATGGTAATGATGATTTAGGTAATGAAGGTTTAGTTAAAGCAGTTATGAATATGGCTATAAAAGAATTACCAAGTAAAAAAGAATCTACAACTACTACTAAAGTAAAATGTGTAGGTGGATTTAAAGAAATTGCTGGAGAAATTACTAGCCAACCTTGTTAATACAGAAGTAATATGGAAGATGAATTACTATACGAAACAACTAATGGCACTATTATGTCAGAGTCAGAAGCAAAAGATGCTTTTAAAGATCAATTTGATGAATTTGTTAGTAATGGAAGGTTAAAAATTTCATCAACAACAAAAGAAAAAAAAGAAGAAACAACTACAGAAATTAATTTTGATCTTAATGCTATTTACATTACTTCTGATGGTACTGAATTTACAGGTAATGAATTAATTGATGTATATGGTGATGAAGCTCAATCTTTTATAGATCGTGGTTCAATAAAAAAAAAAGATCAGTCTGTCGTTTCCACTGGGGAAGAGGCAAGTATGGTTGGCACTACACCAATTCAAGAAACACCAGATACCTTATTGGAATCTGGAGGTCTGTTAAATAATAACACAGAATTAAATTCTATTATGGTTGGAGAAACCCCTTTCTCACAACTATCTGCTCAAGAACAACAAACTTTTTACGAAGAGATTGAAAGACTGGAGAAAGCTGAAAAGCTAAACAAAGCTGCAGCTGATAATCCTTATGGTATAAGAGTGGATGAAAGGTTTAAGCCTTTAGAAATTGAAGGTCTTGACACACAAAAAGACCCGATTGTTATTGCCGCTCAAGAGTTGTATAGTAAAAAAAACAAGCCTACAGATTTTTCTAAACTTGTTGAAGGTGTTGAAGATACAGAAAAAATAGCATCAGCTAATAGAGTTGACTTATTAAAAAAATTCCAAAAATCTAAAAACAATACTAACCTATCTTTTACTGAAGACGGTAAAATAGTTGGTAATAGAAAAAAACTTATTAGTAATGAATCTGAAACAAAAAAAGAAAGGTCTTGGTTTGATAAACTAATAATGAGTTCAGAAGAAGTCGAAGAAATAGAAGAAGCTAAAACTGTAAATCCAGAACTGTTGTCTAAAATGGATATTGATGTTTCTGATTATCAGGCTTGGGAAGCAGAAAACACAAAGGAAGATGGCTTTTTATACCAAGAAACACAAGACTTATTAAATACAGATTCTGGCAATGATTACTTAAACGATAAAAGAAATTTTAAAAAATTATCTGCATACGTTAATAGTATGGGTGATGAAATAGAGAATGACTTATCTGTTATTGAGAATAAATTATTGTTTGAAACTAACCAGGAAACAAGAAGACAGCTACTAAATACTCAGTCTAAATTAAAAGCTCAACAAATTAAAAACATATCAAGACAGTATAATATTATAAGTTTATTTCCTGCTCTTGAAGGATCTGAAGATGCTAAGAAAAATAGAAGAGAGCAATATATAATAGACCAGAGAAACGGAGATGTTTCTGGAGGGTTTGGAGATGCAGTTTTATTACCTGCAGCAGACGCTGCAATAAAATTTTTTGGAGGCATTTTATCTGCTATACCATCTTGGGTAGAACAAGGAGGTAATTTAGCTGGACTTGAAATGGGAACACTTAGAGCAGTAAACGAAACTATTGACTCTATGCTTAACAATGAAGTTGGTCCATTATCAGTTGTAGACACTTCAACAATTGAAAGAAGAACTGTAGAAAAATTAAAGCCCGTTACTATTAATTGGAAAGGAAAACCTTTGCAAGTAGGTATTACTCCAGAAGGAGATATTATAGATACAAATACAATGGTTTCAATGGCTGGTATTTTAACTAATGATGAGGTTAAAGAAGTAAATGAATTAGCAAAAAAAGTTCCAAACTACGAATATGAATGGTCAGCAGGATCTGTTACACAAGGTTTAACTGGTACTGCTGTTAATTTAATTGGTTTAATAAGAGGTGGGAAATGGGCAACCAAAGCTATTCAAAAGGGAATAAAAAAAGCTGGCTTAAAAAGCACAGTCCCTGGTGGTTTAGGAATGGGTGCAGTTTCATATATGTCTACTGTTGCTGGTGAGGTTAGTGATATTAAAAACCAATTAATGGAAGCTGGTGTGCCAGAAGAAGAGGCTATGTCTAGGGCTATAATGTATGGTAATGGTAGAGCTAGCTTAGATGGAATATTTTCAGGACTAGCAGGTGGAAACACAAAGCTACTTGAAGCTACAAAGAGCTTTCCAAAAATACTAAAAGACTTAGCTTTAAAACCTAAAACAGTTGTTAGTAGCAAAGTGTTTCAAGACAAATTAAAAGACTTAGTTAAAGAAAACGGTAAAGAACTTTTTGTAGAAGAACTACCTGTTCTTTTTACGGGAAATATACTTAATGGATTAGCAAACGATGCAGTGGGACGTGAGATTTTAAATGAATCTACATCTGATAGAGATATTTTAGAAACGGTTATACTTACTATTGGGGCAACTTCAGGTATTGGTTCTAAAAAATTATTATCTAATAACAAAAGAAAAGATTTAGTTAGAGCTGCAACACAAAGCACTAACATTGAAAAAGATATTGCTGAGTTAGTTAACTCTGGTCAAATGTCTGTAGCAGATGCAAAATCAGTTTATCAAGAAATATATAATATGCAAACTGCTTTGAACCAAACACAAGGTTCAGTAGTTATGAGTGGAAACCAAGAAGAAGCTGCTGCTCTTTTAAATCAAAGAAGAAAGTTGATGGATCAGAGAAGTAATTTAGAAGGTCCGTTAAAAGAAGATATAGATAAAAAGATTGAAGATGTTGATAAGCAGATAGAGATTTTAAAAGAAGAAGATACTGCTCAAGCTATAGAAGCTTCTGGAGGAGAAACAACTACAGATGTTAATGTAACTAAAGATGATGCTTTAGCTTCTTTAAAAGCAGAGAACGAGGTAAGATTAAAAGCAAACCTACCTGCTATTATAGAGTCTGAAGAGAATATTTTAAAAGAACAAGATAAACTAATAAAAGAAAAACAAGATGCCATTCAAGAGTCAAAAACAGAGGAGCAAGTGCTATCAGATGATGGCGGAAGCAAAGAAACAGGGGAAACCGATAAAGTGGAACTGCAAGGAGTGGGAAAAGGAGACACACGTCAAACTACCGTCACTGATGAGAAAACGCTAACTCCAGAACAACAAGTAAAATCTGATGAGTTAAATAAAAAAAGAGACGAAAAGATAGATCAAGAGTCTCGTAGGTTTGTAGTTCCTGGAACAAAGATACAGGTACAAATGAATGCTGACGGTACTGCTAATCCAGTTGCTTTAAAAGAAAACACAGATAAGCCAGTAAATAAATCTAGTCAAGCAAAGGCTAACAAAATGATATTAGAGAATGTTATTGATGTTAATGCTGGTGATAAATTAGATTTAGAAGGTAACACCAATTTAACTGAACAACAATATTCTGAAGCTGTTGCTGACAGATCTAACAATATAAAAGAGGTTGCCGAAACACTTGACGCTGAAAGAAAAAAGAGAAAGTCTAAAACAAAAGAAGAGAAGGAAAGGTTAGTTGACCCTTTAGATATAAAAGGAAAGATAGGTAAAATTACTGAAGCAGACTATATTAAATATGGTGACAGAAATAACATTACTTCAGCAATGAAAAGGTTCTGGTTTAAAAACAAAAATAAATTTGGACAAAGCCCATCTTCTGATTTAGATACAAAAGTTCAAGAGCTTGATGGTTATACTTCTGAGAACGAAAGTCAATACATACAAGATGTTATAGATTTTATAACGGCTAACCCTACTGGTAAATTAGATATTGAATCAGGCGTTTCTCAAGTTGAAAAAGACTTAGAGGCTAAGTTTGAGCAGTTAACTGGTTTAAAACCAACTCTTGTTAATATTAGAACTGTAAATAATATTGATCCCAACAGAGAGCCTATTAGTGAGACTGAAAAGAAAAGTAAAGATGTATTACAAAAAGAGGCTTCTGAACCTGGTGTGTTTGGAAAAAAGAAAGGTCCTTCACCAGATAAAATATTAGGCAAAAATAAAAAGAAAATTAACAATGTTGATGAAGCTGCAGCTCTTAAAGACCAAATAAAACTTGAAGTTAAGGCAGCTAAGGATTCTAAGAAAGATCAAACTACTAGAAGAAAAGCCTTATCAGATGCTATAAATAACTTAAAAGATGCTGGTACAATAAGTCTTGATAAAGCTAAAAGTTTAATTAAAAAAATATCAGGTGTTAATCTTAATAATTCTAGAGCAGTTGCACAAGTACTTGATTATGTTACTAAAGTAAATAACGATGCTGGTGCAGTTAAAAAATTAAAAGATGCTGACAATTTAAGAAAAAGAATTAAAAGACAATTAAAAAACAAAAAAGCAGAAGGTACAGTATCTACAGCAGTAGAGGCATTTTTAAAAATAGATCCTAACTTAGTTAATGATATAGATGCTTACAATGCTCAAGCTAAAATAGTTTCAGAAGGTTTAAATAAAACTAAATCTACTAAAGATGGTGGTGTAAAAGTTGCTGAAACTGTAGATATAAACGCAATAAACGAGTTTACTGAAAAAGCTAAAAAAGAACAAACTAGAAAACTTGATAAAGCAGCAGCAGAATCTTTTAGAGATTTAACTGGTCTTAATTCAAATCAGTTTACTCTTGAAGAAATGAGAGCAATAATTTCCGAACAAAAATTTGATGACTCTGGAAATATTAAAGGCGATAAAGGTGTTAAGGCTGATTTAGTTAAAAAAGGAATTAAAAAAGCTTTTTCTGTATATCAAGGTATTGTAGATGGTATGATTAATAATAAGGTTGATCCATTTACTGGGGAACCTATAAACCTTTCAAGTAAAGATTTAAATACTATTAAAAAGTTTATGAATATAGACTTAGACTTGTTGACTAATAAACAAGCTATGGAAGTATTAGATGCTATGGTAAATTTCTCAACTAATCCTGGTGCAACTGGTGGTATGGAATCTATGATTGCTATGGATAAAGGTAATAAAGGAACTGTTGAGGCTTTAAAACAAGACCTAATAGGTAAACCTCTAGGTACTGTAGTTAATAAATGGGCAGTAAAAAGCTGGAATAATTTTTTAAGTTCTTTACCTAATTTAACTATAAATGTTTTTGGTGGACAAAGTAGAGCTAGGTTATTTGATAAACTTTCAGGATTTAGTTTAATTAAAAACGGAGCAGCAAAAGCAGAAAAAATAGCAAATGATATTGCTTCTGATTATGAAAGTAAATTTATTCAAATTAATGAAAAAGGTTTTATAAAAGGAATTATAGCAACTGGTAAAGAAATAAAAAACATTGTTAAAGATCAAACTAAAACAATGCCTAATGGTGAGAGGTTTGATAGTGCAGCAAATGACACTGAAAGAGGTTTGTTTGCTTATATGAGAAGAACTATTAATGGAACTAAAGCAGAGCAGAAAGCTGAGTTTAATAGACGAAAAGGTTTAGTAGAGAAGACAATTGAAAGATTAGCTAATGTTGATCCTAAAAAATCAGAGTTGTATCAAAACGCTTATGATAAGCTTGTAAAGGGAAGTGATAATATAAATGATATTGATGGTAAAGTAGATCCTATTAATAAGGAAGCAGTAGAATGGATGACTGCTGAATGGTCAAAACTTAGACCTGAACTAGAAAATACTTCTTTAAATGTTTACAATAGAACATTAGGAAAAGATTTAAACTATAGTCCTGATTCATTTAGTAAAATTGAAGCTAGCGAAACAGAGGCAGAACTAGGTGAACCAGTCTTTAATGGAACAAGAGAAAATATATATGATAAAGAAACTGGAGTTTTAATGGAAAAAAGACCTGGTAATAATTTACCTGAAGGTAGATTTTTAAATCTGGGATTTGATTCTAATAATATAAATAGTTTAAAAGACGCAATTACTGATGTAGAAACAGCACCTGGTGTTCAACAATTAAAAGCTTTTGTAGCTAATCCTAATTATAAAAAAATTATACCTACACTAGAAGATAGAAAGTTGATGAATAATAAATTCAGAACATATATTAATGCTAAACGTGGGATTTCTAATACAGATAAATTAAGTGAAGGGACAAAAACATTTCTTACTACAATTAATAAAGTAGCTGGTCTTGCAGTTTCTAGAGTTTTGGGTGGACCTACTCAAGCTTTAAAACAATTAACTCCTATTGTTAATACAATGAGTAACTTAATAACAGATCCTAAAGCGCTTATAAGTGGACTTAAATTATCAGCAAATACAGATGTTAATTCTTGGTTAAATAATTCTGGGTTTGCAATCGCTAATCGTGGGATACAATCTATAACTAACTTAAATGGTTTAGATAATAAAATTAGTCAAGCAATTGAAGGTAGTGGGTTTGTTAAAGGAGGGAAAAAAGTTTTAGGAGTTATTGATACACTTCAAAAAAGTTGGCTTCAAAACTTTTTAGTAAAACCAGATGCGTACGCAGCCAGAGCTTCTTGGATGGCTTACTATGTTTCTGATTTAAAAAAACAAGGTATTGATCCAGCTGGTATAGATTGGAAAAATCATAAGCCAAATCAAAGAGCGGGTGAATATGCACAACAACAAGTAGATATACAACAGAATACATCTGATCAAGATTTACAGGGAGAATTGTTTTCAAGTAAAAACCCTGGTAATCAAGTTTTAAGAAAAGTAGCATTTCCTTTTGCTAACTTTTTATTAAATCAAAAAACTAGAATGTATACTAACACTAATACTTTATTAAGAAAAGGAAGTACTGTAGAAGATAGAGTAGCCGCAGGAAAATCATTAGTTGGTTTAGGTGTTGAGACAGCTACATTTAATGCTATAGGATTAATGGTTACACAATTGTTAGCTGGTCTTTCTTTTGAAGATGAGGATGATAAAGAAAAAGCATTAGCAAATAGAGTTAAAGGTAGAATTGGTAATGTAGTAAAAGATGTGATGTCACCCATACCTATATTAGATGATACAACTATTGGAATAGCTAATAAAGTTTTAGCATTATTTCAAGATGCTGAAGATCCAAAAGATGTTTATCAATTATTTGTTAATGATAAAAGAACTTTGAATCAAATGCTTGGTACTATAGGTATTCCAATTACAAAAGGAAAAGAATTGCTTGATATGATGGAGATGAGTATTGATGGAACATATAAAAATAAATATTCAGGTAAAGAAACTAAGTTAACATCTAATGCTCAAGATAAAATGTCAACTCAAACTGCATTGTATTTTCTTTATTTGCTTGGATTAGCTCCTAGTGAAGTTGGGTCAGTTGTAAACTACAATGTAAAAGCTTTAAAGAAATTAAAAGAACCTAAAGTTGTAAAAGCTATACCTTTTAATAAACCTAAGCCTAAAAAGAAACCTAAAAAGAAACCTAAGAAAAGAAAATCTATTAGTAGACCATTATTGGATAATAATTCTAAAAGCAGTGGAGGTCTTTTGGGTGGAAGCTCTAAAAGCAGTGGAGGATTATTAGATTAATTTAGGTTTGTTTTGAATGAATCTCAGCGTGACACCTGGAACAAACAACAATACATTTGTCTATTTCTTTTTTAATAGCATCTATTCCATTGCCTCTAGCAATACCATTGCTGACTGAAAAGCTTTTATTATTTTTTGTGTGATGAAATTCTAAGGCTCTGCTAGAAAAATTTTTATTAGTTTTTTTTGAATACCCACAAACACTACAAGCAAGTTTCTCTTTGTATTCTCTTAGCCAAATCCTTTTGTTTCGCCTCCTTTGTTTTTTAAAAACAAGAATACATTTTTTGCATTCAGTTCTAAAATATTTACCGTCTTTATTAAATTCTGTTATTGGTTTAGAGACTTTACACTGCTTGCATATTCTAACTTGTTCATTAGAACTCATCCTCAGTTAGTTTTTGAGTGTCTCTTAGTACTGATATTAAGTTTTTTATATTTGCATTTAAAGACTCAGTGTCTTCATCCATAAGAGATTCGTAAATTTCGTCAGTTAACTCATTAATATTTGACATCAACATATTAATGTAGTTTATGGCGTTCTGACTGTTTTTATTTACTGGCATTTTTTACAGGTTCTCTCAATCTACAAAAAAATACAGTTTTTTAAATAAAAAGTTATTAACTAGTCAAGAGCAGTAATAAGGCTTTGTCCTACTTTTTTATCTATTTTACAAATAGCTTTGTAAATTATTTTAGACTTTCTTTTTGTTTCTTCAACCTCTTTTTTTGTAGAATCTTTACCTAAATTTGTATACATATAACAATCTATTCTGAAAAGCTCATCAATTTTTTTACTATTAGTCCAAGAACTGAACTCAATAATTTTTTCTAAATCTTTAAATGTGTATTCCATTTCTTTCTTTTTTTAATGTTAATAACTCTTTTTCTAAGCTATCTATTTTTTCTAATAACAATTGTTTTTCTGACTTTAGATTTAAAACCCTATCACTCACACGATTAAATAAATTAGACACGTCTGGATCAGATTTTATTAAAAAATCAACATTTCTTAATCCGTGTAGTACTGTTGCGTGGTTTCTATTGCCTGCTAATTTTCCTATTTTATCTAAACTTAAATAATGATAGTTTCTTAAAATGTGATAATATATTCTTCTAGCATCAACATAATTTCTTTTTCTAGTGTTTTTTAATATATTGTCTAAACCGCTTTCTTCTTGTATTATGTTTTTTATATCATCAATATTTGTTTTTTTGTCTTTAGCTTCAGGAACAACATAGTGTCCTATAAAAAGATTATAGTCTAGTTTAGTATATTTCATCCTTTATATATTTCAGTTATTACTCCGTGTTTTTTTAACTCACTTAATCTGTATTTTTGTATTGCAGATAAAACCCCATTAGGTTTTTTTATTTCAGAAAACAAAACTTTACAGTCTGGTGGTATAGCTACAAGATCAGGTATACCATTTTTGTTAGTTTTTATAAGCTTGATAACATAATATCCATCAGCTTCCAACTCTTTAATTCTTTTTGCCTGTATTTGTTGTTCTGTCATTTGTTTTTTGCTGATCATAATCATACATAAATCCAATAGCTACGATTAAATTCATACTTAATGATGATATAATTTCTATGAAGTCGTGAAAATTATGTATTGATAAATGTATGTGTCCGACTACCCAAAAAGGTATGGCTAAATTTTGGCTTATCCAAATTAATAAAAATTTTATAAACTTCATAAACCAATATACAGTCCGTGACTTAATCTTTGTATAAGTCCGTCTTTAACATTTCTTTTAAGTATATCAGACAATGTTCTATCAACTATATCTAGTTTAACAGCATATTGCTTTATATCTTTTCTTCTTAGTGGTTTTTTAGTTGAATTAATAAATTCAAGGAGGTTTTTTTCTCTAACCAAATTGTACTTGTAATCTTTGTAATCCATTGTATTTAATTTAAAGTTAATAAATCTCTTTTAAAATGTTTTAAAGTATAATCCTTTTTTTTACTTACTGACTTATAAATATCTGGTTCGATTCCTCCTTTTGTAAAAACCCAAACCACTTTATTCTCTAGTCTATTTTTAGTTGTCATTCTGTCTCTTGATTGCCAATAACTGGTGGCACTAAAATCTATATTGTAATATAAAAGTATGTCTGCTTTTCTCAAACTTATACCTTCTCTTCCTGAGACAATTTGCAAAGCTATAGATTTATTCGTGGTATCAAACGTTTCAAGATCAGTACATATATTCTTACCATATACTTTTTTTATAGCATTAAGTTCTTCTTTAAACTTATAAAATATTCCTATTTTTTGAGAACAGAAGTTGTCATAAATAAATTGAGCTTTAAAAGTATCTAACACCATAGACTTACCACTTTCAAACTTAACAGTTCCACTATACATTTGGTGTAGTTTTTGCATTAGCTTTACTCCAGTGTCAGCAAGAATAACATCTTCCTTGCCCTCAATAACTAAATCTTTTTTTAATTTACTGCAAAGATTCATAATCATATCAGGAGCATTAACATAAATAATGTCTTCGTTTATCTTTGATTTAAAACCTGCTTCTCTTTGTGTATAAGAAATTGTGTATGGTTTCATTTGATCCAGGATGCTTTGTTTTCCTGTTGAGTAATCATTTACTATAAACCCACCTATTCTTTTTGTTTTAGGAACAACATAATCTTTAGCAAACTTATAAAAGTTTGTGTATTTACTAAATGGACTTTTTATTAATCCATAAACCTGATGGTACATTTGACTAAATGATTCTGGAGTAGGAGTTCCAGATAAAAATATAACATAAGGATCATTTTTTATTATTAACTCCTTTACTTGTTTTGCTCTTTTACTTGGTTTAGGGAACGCACCCATACTGTGTGACTCATCACAAATTATTGCACTCCAACCACGTTGGTCTATCTTATGAAGGGATTCGTAGTTTATTACAAGCAGTTCGTAGTAAGGTTTTAGCATTTCAAAATCTTTGTAAATACTAGTAATTGCTTTTTTCTTTGTAATAAATAATACTTTATTTATATTTTTTATCTTATCCAGGATGCCTAATGAAGTAAGAGTTTTTCCTGTTCTAACCTCCATAGATAAGTATATAAATTTTTTTTCATTTATTATTTCTAATGCTTTATTTATAATATTAGATTGATACTTTCTAAATTCCATAATTTAAAATTTTTACTGATGCCCATTGTTTTGGCAATAAATAAACCTCCTTATTTATTTTTGGAGATTCAGTAAAATACGTTGTTGGAGGGCAGTTCATATCTTCTGTAGTCAATACATTTATATCTATATCGTTTAACCAGAATATATAGATTCCCGTTGGATCTTGTACAAGATAAAACTTATGCTCGTATTTTTTGAACGAGGTTTCCATAAGCCATTGATATTTTTTTTTCTCCAACATCATATCTTCGTAATGTGTTGTTCTGAATTTCATTTCCATAATACAACCGTTACCTTTTCTGGTGTAACCTATGGCATCATAGTGTTCGTAATCCATACCTGCGTGAGATAAATTCCAATCATAGATTTCATTGAGAAAATTTATAACGGCTATTTCTTTTTTATGAATCTTGTCAATCATTTAAGTCGTTTTTTATTTTTAATAATACGGCGCATCTTTCATATTCCTCTGTTTCCTCAAAATATGCTATTAAAATATCTATAGATGATCTTTTTACTTTTTTACTTATATCGTGAATAAAGAACTCTATATCTGTAATTACTATGTCTTCAATTTTTATGTCATTTACAATAACATCGTAAGAATTTAACATAGCCCAGTGTAACTCCTCATCATCATACTCATCAAAAACACCCTCGAAAGGATCATATTTATCCATAGTTTTCTCGCAGGTATTTGTAGACTTCTGGCAATTTCTCCATTGCTTTTTTCTGTGATTTATATTCTATTTTACCTAAGTGTTCTTTACTATATAAAGTAATGTTTTTTTTTGAATCATAAAATTTATCCTTTCCATTTGTTGATATTCCTCCTTTTCTAATTGCTATTTTATAGTGTATTGTATTTATTGGTTTTATATAAACTTGCCAATCATTGTCAATACACCATTTAAAATCAGAACTCCAACTCATCTGTAGGTTTTACTTTTATATTTTTATCAGTATATATTATCATCCATTTTCCGTTCATATCTCTGTCTTCCATTGGCTCTATACCTGTTATAAAAATAGCAAAAGCTTTTAACCATTTATAAAACGCAGTCCTGGATATTGTCATTTTTGCTTTTGGAGCATAATCAGGATTGTCTTGAATGAATTCTAAATATAATTCATTTTTATAAATTTTTTCGTCAAATTTTAAAGAATCGTGTTTTGAAATTCCGTCTATTAAACCACACCATTCAATAAACTCGTGACAAGTTTCTGCTGATAGTTTTCTTATTGATAAGTTTTTAAATTTAGATTTTAATAATCCATTTTTAAGATAAAACATTAAATTTTCTACCATATAATTATCAAATATACACCACTCCTCTTGAGACCATTCTGAAAATAAAAGCTTTCCAAACTCTACTAGTGGTGTAAAATCTTTTGTATAGAATTGTTTAAATTCTAACTCCCATTTTCTTCTCTCGAATGAATTACCCTTACCTTTTATTGCGTAGTTTGTTGTGATTGCAACCTTTGGAGATTTATTAAATGGTATCTTGATTGCATCTTTATTTTTCTTTTCAAGTGTTAATCCTTCCGTAACGACACTAAATAATCTTTCAAAATCAAAATGTTTTTTGACATCATCAAAACACAATACTTGTGTGTCGGCTGATACAAGCTGATATGCAAATGATTTTTCAAAATTAAAAGCTTTACCATCGATTACAACTAATTTTTTCATTTGGTTTATGGCATTCATAAACAAACCTTTACCCGTTCCACCTTCAGGATTCTCAGAGATAACCTCATCGTTTAAAATAACAGCAGGACAATATGAAAAATTCTTATATGCGTGTAACAAATAACCTATAGTACTTTCCATAGACCTTATAGTTAATTTGTCGCCTCCTGCAATATTACTGATAAATGTTTTGTAGTCACATTCATAGGTTTCACAAAGATCAAAGTCTCTATCTATTACCTGGTCTTTCCAAACGTAACCACCTAAATCTAAATAATCAATAGCAATTTTTGTGTCTTTTTGAACTTTAACTGCACAGTTTCTGTAATATAAGTAGGCAGTATTTTTGTCATCTTCTATAAAATAAACATCTACTGTTCCAAGCAGAGATAAAAATTCTTCTCTAAAAAATCTTGTCTTGTCTGCAAAATAATTATATACAGACATATCATCTAATACCTCTAAATATCCCAAAACAAAATCTTTTATCTCTTCTTCGTTTGTGTGGTCTATTAAATTATTAGTTACTCTTACAAAAATAAAGTTTTTACTGCCTTCTGGAGCATACTTATAAAAACCATTATCCTCTAGGAATTGTCTAAAAAGATAGTGTATTATATTTATTACACCTTTTTCGTTTTTAGTCCAAAATCTTTTATCGGTTTCATCTTCCTCGATTGTGTGAATCACAGAGTCAATAACTGCATCTTCAATATTTGATTCAGATAACTGAAGACGAATTTCTTTTTTTGATACTCCACGTTTGAGTTTCATTCTTACTTGATTTACCTTATCTTCATCTTCATAATATTTAGATCCGAAGTTTTGAGTGTGTAAGTATGCAGAGTTTATTGTGGTCTTAATTTCAGAGGCTGAGAAGTCACTTGATTCAAAAGATGACATAATGTATTCAGCTAATGATTTATTGACTCCATAGTCGTTAAAAGCAGCCGCAAGTACATAAACATTATTGTTTCTTTCGCCACTTTTTAATCCATACTTTTTATCCCACCATTTCATAAGTATATCTACAATTTTATTTTCATCTGTGACAGGTATTGTAGGTCTTGCAGTGTATTTGTCTACAGGTTTATATTCTTGTTCCTCAATTTTTTTCCAATACTGAGAGTTTTCATTTAAATAAAGAAGAGGGTCGTAAGACTCGTAACAAACTCGTGATATGTTTTTAGATGTTTTGTCAAAGTAATCTGACTTAAAATATTTTTCAAGAGATAAAAAATATAGTTTATGATTTTCAGGTTCTTTAGGTATTTTTACTAATGCTTTTAAACCATTACCACTAGGTGAAACAAAAACAGAATATACATATCTATCTTTAGATAATCTTTCTTTTTCAGAAATCATATCTTTTTTTGTATTGTAACCATCAAAATCTAAGCATATAAAACCACTATGCTCTAATATTGAATCATCTGCTCTTTTTTTAAATGTTCCTGAAAAGCAAATAGCAGGTAAGTTTTTTTTAAGCTCTTGTCTTACATTTTTATCTTTTTCTTTTCTTATTTGCTTTATAAGTTCTTTAGACTTACCATCTTTTATCCTATCCAGGATAGAGTTCAATTCTCTATAAAAAGGAGTCGAGGTGTCCTTAATATTTCTAAATATTGTTATTTTACTTTCTTCCATTATGTTGATTTTGTGATCCTATATATATATATATAGTTTTTTTAATTATATTTTTTTATTTGCCACATCTAAGGGAAAAAATTAACATTTCTAACATAGATAAGGCAAAAGAAAAGGGGAGTTGCCTCCCCTATACTTAATAGTATACCTCTAATTAAAAAGGTAAATCTGCAGTTTTCTCTTCCTTTGCAACAGGCTGATCCTCTTGTTTTTTAGGTACAAAAGTATCTAGTTCAACATAAGGTTTCCCTGATTTTGCCGTAAGTACATTTAAATTTACCCAACCATTTTTATGATTAGCTTTTAAAAATGTAATAGCTTCTTCAACTTTTACGCTGATGTTACCGATTACGAACTCTGGTGCGTTTTCTCTTCTTTTGAAAAGAAATCCGTCTGCAAAAATTTTGTCTTGTGACATAATATAAAGTATTAATTTTGAGTGCTTAGTAGGAGAAGCACATCTGACTCCTTTTTTATAAATCCTGTATAGTTATATGTTGAGATATTTCCATCTCTGCATTTTCTGTAAAAAAGTTATTGTAAATTTCAATAGCTTTTTGAACTTTAGTTCTCCCACCAATTAAAAACTCTTCAGTAGGAGTAAAAATACCTAATCTTCCAGAAACCTTGCAAACTACATAGAAAATTACAGGCTTACCAAATATCTGTTGATATATGTAGGCTTGACTATCGTAATTATAATCACGAGAACTCCACTTAAATTTATCTATGTTTGATGTTGTTTTTATATCAATTAAAATATCAGGTGTTATAATATCTGCTTTGCCCTTCCATTTCAATCCAAAAAGTTCAGTAATTCCTGGTACTTCATATTTATTTAATGGATTAAATATATCAGAATAAAACCTAAAGTTTGATTTCACTTTGTTTATTAAAAAATCCAAATGATCTTGCTCTTTTTTAAGTAATAGAATTTTACCTTCTTCAGCCGAAGCTTCTTTATATAATTTTGTAGACCTAGTTGATGAGTCTATAATATTAAACATTCCTACTTTTTCTGGCTCTAATATTGAAACGTGAAAATATCTACCTGCAACCATTGGTACAGTTTCTTCTTTTCCTTTCCCGTATTTGTGTGGCTCTTTTAATAAAGTCCATATGTCAGAGTTTGACATATATTGTTTGCCAAACTCTCCATAATATTCTTCATCGTTCTGTAATTTATCTAATATCTCTTTTTTAGTTAGCATAGTAAGAATTTAATTCTTTCTTATTAGATGCAGGTATCGTAAATCTATCTTCTAGATTTTTTATAAGTTGAGCAAAAGGAACTGTCTTGTTACTTTTTATGTAAGAAACACAGTCTGCCCAATTTTTATGAGTCTTCTTTAAAGATGGCTTAACACTTTTCTTTACAGGTGGCTTTTCTTCAGAAACATCAACTAAGTCTTCTCCTGCCCATAATGATAAACCTAATCCGTGCATTCCTATAGCTTTTACCATAGACCTTTGTATCGCCTTGTTTACATCAAAAGATGTTACACTTTCTACCTTTATAGACCTGTTCTGATGATTCATAATAGGCAAGTAATCAATATGCTCTACTCCTCCAATAGTTACGCCAACTTTTACATAAGCAGTGTTTCCATCTGTAAAGTAGTTTAAACCTGTATGGTCTGATTCGTATACTTTTCTGTTTGCATCTGGGTACTTGTCTTTTATAATCGCCCAAGCATATGCCCAAGACAAATAATCAAATCTTCCCTTTTTTTCAATCTTATCCTTAACATTAATAGATGCTAATGCTTTGAATGTAGTCATAGTTTTTGTCATAATTTCTCTTTTTTAATAATTTGTGTGTATTTTTTTATAATGTTATCTCTCTTTTGTTTTAGGTAATCGTAATGTTTTTTATTATTTCTTTGATTTACCTCGTTCTGTATTTTTTGTGTAATAGTGTCAATTTGTTCTTTGTAAGTTCTTTTTAATATATGGAATACACCATTGATAAACCCCTTATCTAAAAAATAAATATAATCATCATAGTCTATCTCCTTATAATTTAAGCTACCTTTTTTTGTGTTGTATATTTTTATTCCATCAGCAGAGTTAACGATCTTTATACCCTTAAATAGTATAGAGTCATTATGTTTGGTTTTTATTTTTATGCTTTTAGAATCTAAATCAGCTTCTTCCCAGACCTTATATAAACTATCTAAAGGGCTTAACAACATTGCTCTGCTTTTTCTAAACATTTTGAAATAAAAGATGTAACATCTCTATCTTTTTCAAAGTCAATAGTGTTTTGTACTATATGTACACCTTGTCTTACGTTTTCGTAAGTTGTGCTATAACCCTTGTTGTCCATAAGTGAAACAATTTGATTTATTGTCATTGGTCTTTGGTAACATAAATTATAAAGCATCTGTCTTGCTTTTGCTAACTCTCTTTTTCTTGATGAAGAAAACAATTCGTTTTCACTTAAATCTAATCCATCACAGATGAGTTTAACATACATATTAAATATTCCTTTTTTCATTCTTTTTTTCTGGTTTAAATTCGTAATTATACTGCTGACCTAACATCGTAAAATATTCTTTCCATAAAAACTCTGTTGGTATTTGTGTTAAAGGTTTAGCATCTTGCTCTTCCTCTCTTGTTTTGATAAATTGTTCGCTTGATTTTCCCATTTGATTATAATTAATTTGTGTTTGTAAAAATAACTAATTTAAAATTAATATGCAAGTAATTATTACTAACATTACTACGGCTATAAACATAACTTTGTATGATTCTTCCATTTTTTTAGGACTTCGCCCTTGATTGCTTCTGTACTGTCTAATTTTTTTCTTTATTTTTTTCATATTTAAATTGATCTAATTTTTGTTGTAACTTTCTGATTAAAGTAAAGTCTGGTCTTAATTTTAATTTTTCAAATAAAATCTGTTTTATTATTTTTTTCATTCTACTAAGCTTATTATTACGTTAGTCCATTTACCACCCTTTTTAGATTTGTTTACTAAAAAGTCTATTCTACTTATCCACCTCTTATTCATTCTATCCTCTATTGTCCAGACTCCATTCATTTCTTCTGCGTTTTCTACAAGAATCTTTTCGCCCATCTTAAAACCTAATTGCTCTAAGTCTCTGCTTACTGCCACCCATCTATGTCCCTGTGGGTTGTCTTCGTTTATTTTCTTTCCACTAGCAGTAGTTAAATAGTCTGCATTACATTGTTCTGGAGTTGCGTGGTATATTGTAGCCGTTACTAAAAAACCTTGTTCTTCGAAGTCGTATAAAAAAAGTGCCATAATTAATAGTATTGTTTTCATATAATTTCTATTTATTAATTTATTGATTAGCAACTAGAAAAAGAATCGAACCTTTTTTACTCGTCAGTAAGTTTCGCCTCCGTACTTAAACGTGTGGCTTTTCCAAACCTAGTTGTTGTTTAATTATTTTTATTTTCTTGTGCATATTCCCAGACCTGCGTATGTATGGCATCATCTACCCAATCCCAATAAAAATCTGTTATGTCCATTCCGTTTAAACTTACCTCCAGAATTTCCATATCGTTTTCTGGAGGGTTGTTATAATCCCCATCGTTCCAATAATATTCATAGTATATTTCTAATTCATAATTATCATCAGTAACTACATAAGTTCCTTTTACTTTCATAAGTGTCCACCTATTTTTAATTCATCACATTCATATCTCCATTCTGTTTCTGACTCAGGCTCATTCATTCCTTTATAGTCATCTAATCCATTACCATAAACAAACTCAGATTCATTTAACTTATTTTCAATATCATCAATCCAATCTTCCTCTTTGTAAATTATAAATTCATCTATACTTGTATATTTTCCGTTGTCTAATCTATAATGATCAAATTCATCTTCATCAATCTCAATTTCTATCTCAGCAAATTTATGATAGACTTGTCTTTGTTGTATTTTTACTTTCATAGTTCTTCGTTTTGAATATTATCTGCATACCTTATCGCAAAGTCATCTGTATTTGGTTTGTTTACAGAAACACACTTTCCGTAGTTTCTCCACCATTCTAATTTAGTTTTGTGTCTTGACTCTATCTCTATATTTATTTTATAAATAAGATCGAGTGCTGAATTCCTTTCGCCTATTAATTGAGAGGTTTTTACTTTCTTTATATCCTTGTCTGATAAATACATAGTCTATTGTATTAAAATATTATTTTGGTTTTCTATTGTTCCGTGTTCTGCCTCTGTTACCCATTTCCTAGCAACATCTATACTTGGTGTATATCGTTGTTCGTTTGGCATTTCGCCCCCATAGTAAAGCGATACTTTAAAAATTTGTGGTTTCATATTATATAGTTTTAATTATTGTCTTTTTCTATTCTTTCAATCTCTTCTATTTCTTTTTCAAACTTATCTAAAGAGATTTCTATTTCTGCTTCAGAACAACAATGACCACTACTTAATATGTAGTTTCCATAATCATCGTGTTCTATGATTTTTACAATACTATCTTCCACATAACCAAGATGCTCATAAAAGTTGTCTATTATTTTAACCTTTGTGCCTATTTTAATCATAGGTTCTTCACAACAAGGGCAATTTAAATTCTGTGTCATATTATATAGTTTGTTTGTTCCACACATTTAGTGTGTTGTTAATTAATGTTTCGTACTCATCAAATTTGTCATTATAAAAATCTTGTGCTTCTTCGGAAAACACCTGAACGCTTTTTTCTTCCCAAACTCCGTGTCCGTATTCTTCTACCCAAGTGTCTGCTCCAAAATTCATTTCCGTAATCTGTGTAGCCATTTCATCTACACATTCAAGAAATTTACTATCGCTTACTAATATTTTATTATTTTGCATATTATATTTTATTTATTCGTTACACATTTTTTTGTATGCTTCGTGTTGCTCTATAAAATTTTCTTTATAA
>Ga0115545_1000147_pt1 | contig 36999 bp, 27 predicted proteins | sample COGITO_mtgs_1003_FD_87188 | JGI IMG/M metagenome (GOLD analysis project Ga0115545, IMG submission 87188) | Pelagic marine microbial communities from North Sea - COGITO_mtgs_100330 | ecosystem: Environmental > Aquatic > Marine > Epipelagic | place: Germany:Helgoland, sampling site Kabeltonne...
AATCGGAGCGCTGAAAGTAGTTGCAAAAACACTTTCATCTCCAGCAATTGCTACGCCATTACCATCACTAAAATATTCTCCTCTTACGCCTATGGCGGCGTTATCAGAAATCGCCAATTGTAGATAGCCTGCAGCACCATAAAAATCTCCCGAGGCATCACCTGTCTGAGACGTTGCATTGATACCCAAATAAAAGGATTCACTTAAATCCCATCCCGTGGTCAAGTCTATTTGAAAGAAATCTTCACTTGACAAAACATTCAAGTAAGCACTGCCTGCATCGGTTGAATATCCTATTTGAAGCCCTCCGACATATTCATTTGATGGATTGAAATCGGTGTAATCTGTCGGATTCATGATCGCAACAGCCAAACTCCATTTGTCACTTAGCGTGAAATCGGCTTTCAAACCTGTATGTGAAAAAGGTCCGTATGAAAACATGTATGAGGTTGAGTAATTAAAGTTAGCGGTAGGAGAAATTACCTCATAACCTAAAAAGGTATTGAAATTACCTAGAGTTAATTTGAAGTTATCGGTTACGTTGTAATAAGCGTAAAGCTGGTTGACTATATTGAGTGCTGGGCCAGAAGCAAATACGGCATCTGCACCTCTTGGACCAAAAACAAGATCTGCTACAAAACCTGCCTTTTCACCTTCGTATCCTATGACTAAGTTAGCCATACCTAAAGAGAAACCAGCACCATTAGCAAATGATGAAGAAGGCGCCAAAGTTCCACCACTAGCAGATGTATAACCATTACCATCATAAAGGTCGCCACCTGGATCATTAGTCCCTCCACTCAAATTGGTCCTGAAATAGGTATCTACTGATCCTGATATAGTAAAAGTGGATTCCTTTTGTGCTACTGCGGCAGCAGAAATGAGCATCGCCATTGCGACAATCATATTTTTTTTGATTAATTTTAAAAAGTTCATTCTGATTTATTGTTTAAAAGTGATTTGTAATTTGTTAAATTAGACTTGAATAGGTCTTCAAAAAGTGATTTTAGCGGTCAACTTTTCGAAGACTTTTTTTTTAATTATTCTACTGTAATAGTATAACCCCTGATACCATGCTCGTGACTATCAAGACCTTCTTCTTCATGCTCTTTAGTAACACGGATACCTGTAGTCATTTTCAAAACTGTGAAGATGATAAAGGCCGCAGGAAAAGCGACTGCTGCTACGATTCCTATAGATTTCAATTGCGTCATAAAAGAGTGATCCGCGTTGGTGGAAAAGATACCCACAGCAAGCGTGCCCCATATGCCACATGTCAAGTGTACTGAGATGGCTCCTACGACATCGTCTAATTTTAGTTTATCTAATCCCACAGCTGAGAATACGACCAAAACACCTGCAATCAGTCCAACTATTATCGAAGATCCAGGATTAATAACATCTGCACCAGCAGTAATCCCCACTAAACCTGCAAGAATTCCATTGAGTACCATACCTAAGTCCATCCTTTTGAAGACAAAATAACTAGTCACAAAACCACCGATACCTCCAGCACAAGCGGCAAGACAAGTAGTGACCAAAACAAAAGAAGTCAGTGCTGGGTCCGCTGAAAGTACAGATCCACCATTGAAGCCAAACCATCCTAACCATAGTAGAAAGACACCAATAACTGCCAAGGGCACACTAGAACCCGGTTTATCGATCACCTTACCATCTACATATTTCCCTAATCTAGGTCCCAATACAATGACACCCGCCAAAGCGCCCCATCCACCTACAGAGTGAACCAGCGTTGAACCTGCAAAATCATAAAAGCCCATCATATCAAGTGCGCCTCCACCCCATTTCCAACTACCGATGAGAGGATATACTATGCCCACAAAAATTACGGTAAAAATGAGATAAGAAGATAATTTAATTCTTTCAGCTACCGCTCCTGAAACAATAGTAGCGGCGGTTGCAGCAAACATTCCTTGAAACAAAAAGTCTGTCCAATAAGTATAACCTGCTCCTGCATATCCTGCAGAAACATCTGCCTTCTCAGGGGAACCCCAAAACATGGACCAACCTGTGGAGTCAAAAGCAAACCAACCTGAACTTCCTTCTGCAAATCCGGGATACATCAAGAAAAAACCAAGACCAGCATAAGACAATAGACCTATAATAGGTGTCAATGTGTTTTTAAATAAAATATTGACTGTATTTTTAGCTTGCCCAAATCCTGCCTCTACACCCGCAAACCCTAGATGCATGATAAAAACTAATGCGGTGGCTAACATCATCCAAATATTATTGGCAGTAAGTAAATTTGCCTCAATGGCAGCAGCGGTGGATGCGCCAGCTCCTCCACCATCTTGTAGTGCTTCAAAAAAAGTTAAAATTGTTGATTCGTTTTTCATACTTTGTTGTGTTTTAGATTTACTATTTCTATTCCATTAGGTTATTTATAGAGCGAATGTTATGTTATTTTCGTCGAAATAGAAGAGATAGGCTGTTTTTTTATCTTATTTAGATAAAATTTACATTAATTTTAAAAAATGTAGTTATTTTTAAAATGTCATTATCGACATACCTCTTAAGGAATCATAACAAGGAGTATCATGACTCTTTTTTATCCTTATGACTACTAAAACTGTTTAATTTTAACTTTTAAGACTATTAACAAATTTTCAATAAAAATTTGTAACGTACAGTATATAATAATTCAAATATGTAAATATTAAAAATATGATAGCTATTCAGTGAGATGAGTATCGATTATCTATTGGTGATCTATTTTAAAATTATTTCAGATCTAGCCATCTATAATTGTAAAAGATCAAGCGATTCACGGGGTAAATGAAACAATAGAAAATCAAAGGAATTAATAGCAATAGCGACATCTAATGATCAAGCTTTATTTCAAGGCATTTGATTTACTTTCCATTCACACCAGCACGGCTGAGTACTAGTTATTGAACTCTTCAGGAGGTTTCAGGAAAAAGCGTTGATTCCAGTTATATCTGCACCCAAAATCAATAAATGAATATCATGCGTACCCTCATATGTAACAACAGACTCAAGATTCATCATATGTCGCATCATGGGAAATTCCCCTGTAATACCCATGCCCCCATGTATTTGTCGTGCTTCTCTAGCTACATTTAAGGCTACTTCAACACTATTTCTTTTTGCCATAGATATTTGAGGCGTAGTCGCCTTGCCCTGTTCCATCATCAATCCTAATTTCCAATTAAGCAATTGGGCTTTGGTTATTTCTGTTAACATTTCTGCCAATTTTTTCTGAATTAACTGAAAGGATCCTATCGGCTTTCCAAACTGAATCCGTTCTAATGAATATCTGCGGGCGGCGTCGTAACAATCCATAGCTGCTCCAATCGCTCCCCAAGCGATTCCATACCGAGCACTATCGAGACATTGCATGGGGGCACCCAAACCTGTTTTGCCTTGCAATAAATTTTCTTTAGGCACCTTCACATCACTAAAAACAAGCTCTCCTGTACAGGATGCCCTCAATGACCATTTTCCATGGGTCTCCGGCGTAGTAAACCCCTCCATCCCTCGTTCTACTATGAGACCATGAATTCTACCCTTTTCATCTTTTGCCCAAACGACGGCAATATCTGCATGAGGTGCATTAGAAATCCACATTTTGGCTCCGTTCAACAAATAATAATCTCCTTTATCTTCAAAATTTGTCTCCATCCCAGACGGATTCGAGCCATGATTGGGTTCTGTCAAACCAAAGCAGCCTAACATTTCGCCTGAAGCTAGTTTTGGTAAAAACTTAATTCTCTGCTCCTCAGAACCATAAGTGTAAATAGGATACATCACCAAAGAACCTTGAACTGATGCGGTGGATCGCATTCCTGAATCACCTCGTTCGATCTCTTGCATGATGAGCCCATAAGATATATAATCCAGTCCACCCCCACCATATTGCTGCGGAACAGTGGGGCCAAAAGCTCCCATAAATCCAAACTTTGACACAATCTCGTTTGGGAAGTGATTTTTCTCTGCCCATCCTTCAATAAATGGGGTAATTTCTTTTTTGACAAAATCTCTAATAGAAGCCCGAATCATCAAATGCTCTTCACTCAGAAGGTCATCAATCTGATAATAATCTGGAGACTCAAAATGGTCCTGGTAATTATTGGCCTTTTGGTGGCTTGGAGAGGATGAAGTTTTGGACATTTCGTTAACTTTGTTTGACATTGAATTATAATTCAAATTTACTTTGCAATGCATTTACTTAATCCTTTTTATGAAAAAATATTTTATTAGATTTTAATATTTTAATTGTGGATAAAAACTATTATGTTCTTTTTTTTTCTCTATTATGGACTCCCATCTGTCAGGGGCAATTATTACTTCAAAAAAACTATTTTGACGAACAAAATCGAAAAATTAAAAGTATTATAAGTATTTCCGTTAATGACTCTACACTGGAAGGGCCTTACCTTGCTTATTATCCAAATGGACATAAAAAAATTGAAGGCTTTTATCATTTAAATCATGCTGACAGCCTTTGGAGCTATTATCATGCCAATAATTATAAAAAAGCCGTTGGCTATTTTATTAATAATAAGCAACATGGACTTTGGGAATATTATGACAGCTTAGGGATCAAACAAAGAGAAGTCACCTTCAATAATGGGCTGAAGAGCGGTATCTACAAAGATTTTTACAGTGAAGAAAAAATAAAATCATCAGGGGAATTGTTAAATGGTAAAAAAATAGGTCTTTGGAGAGAATATAATCAAGAAGGTCTTCTAAATAACACCAAATGGATTCAGAATGATACCGTCATTTTACAGCGCAGCTTTTATTCAAATGGCAAGATAAAATATCAAGGAACAAAAATAAATAGGGTGAAATCTGGTCAATGGACCTTTTTTTTTGAAAATGGTCAAGTGGCCAGAGAAGGCTTTTTTAAAAACGATAATCAAGAGGGTACTTGGGTTTATTGGAATGAAAATGGACTAAAAAAGGCTGAAGGAAATTACACGCAGGGAAAGAAACAAGGCTATTGGGAATTTTTTGATGCAAATGGCATACTCAAAAGTTCAGGAGATTTCTCAAATGACCTTGGCAATATAAAAGCTTTCAACACTGCCGGCAATATTCAATCGCAAGGAAGTCTTTTAAATGGTAAAAAATGGGGTGATTGGATTTACTTTGATAGTAATGAAGAAGTGATTGGTAAGGCCATTTTTGAAAATGGATTAGGTGTCTATAAAGGCTTTTATCCAGATGGTTCCTTATATATAACCGGTACTCTGGAAAACGATAAGAAAATTGGGGAATGGATGATCTATGATAAAAAAGGAAATTTGCAAGGTAAGTACACCCCTTTCTATGAGAATTCATCAGAAATCCAACCTCCAACGGACTTCAAGCAAATCATCAATCCAAACTTAAAAGCACAAAATCCTGATTTTTTTTATAAGCCCAATTTGAATAGGTACTTTAATAAAAGGAACCAAGAATACAGGGGGTTGATTCTGACCTCAGGTCTTCTCAACCCTATTTTCAACCAAATATCCATGGGTATAGAATTGTATTTTCAAGAACGATTGGGTTATGAAATTCTTTATAGTTATTACCGTGATCCCATCTTTAAAAAATTCTCAGATATCGATGATTATAAGCCTTACGAATATGGTCATAATCTCATGTTTAAGCAAAAATTCTATCAAAAAGATAGTGATTTAGGTATGGCTTATTTTGGACATCAAATTTCTTTGATGCTGCACAAACACCAATTAAATGGGCTAGATCAAACAGTACTTCCCTTTAAACCCCTATTCATCCGAAGTCGTGAAATATCTCTCGAGTATGGTATCTATGTTGGATATAAATGGATGAAAAAATCAGACGGAAAAGGTTTTGTCTTAGATGCTTTTACTGGGGTAAATATAGGCATGACAAAATGGAAAGAATTATATAATGAAAACATTAACTATGACAATTATTTTAACGATATTAAACTAGAATCTTCTCTACTTTCTTTTAACTTGGGTATCATGATCGGTTTTTCGACAAAAAGTATAAAATGAAAATACTCAAAAAAACGCTTATCATGGGGGCTTCACCGAATCCATCAAGATATGGAAACATAGCTGCCCTCAGGCTTCATGATGCTGGAAAATCATTTATCCCTGTTGGGATAAATGCAGGGTTCATTGCTGGAAAAAAAATAGAAGATCTTGATGCCTTTAAAAAATATGATGAAATCCATACCGTGAGCCTTTATCTCAACCCAAAAAATCAATCTACCTATGAAGACTATATCCTTTCTATGAAACCTAAAAGAATCATCTTTAACCCTGGGACAGAAAACCCTAAGTTCATGGATCGTGCCCAAAAAGAAGGTATAGAGGTTTTACAAGCCTGTACCCTAGTTATGTTAGCTTCGAATACCTATGATTAATTAACGGGATAAGCCTGTTTCTCTAAGTACTGCTGATCTGACTCAAAGATTTTTTTTAGATCCCAATCTTTATTCCGATAATCAAAATTTTCTCGTGATATTAAGACTATTTTTAATTACTTTTGTAGATAGAATATACATGTATGTCAGAAAATAAAGCACCCAATAAATCAGAATACTCAGCCAGTAATATTCAGGTTCTAGAAGGACTCGAAGCCGTCAGAAAACGACCAGCAATGTACATAGGTGACATTGGAATCAAAGGACTTCACCATCTTATATGGGAAGTGGTCGATAACTCTATCGATGAGGCTTTAGCTGGACACTGTTCGAATATCAATGTCGAAATTAATACTAATCAATCTATTACCGTAACTGATGACGGTAGAGGTATTCCAACAGACCTTCACGAAAAAGAGAAGAGGTCTGCACTTGAAGTGGTTATGACTGTGCTTCACGCCGGAGGTAAGTTTGATAAAGACACCTACAAAGTTTCAGGGGGTCTTCATGGAGTGGGCGTCTCTTGCGTCAATGCACTTTCAAGTAAATTGATTGCTATTGTTCATAGGAATGGAATCATTTATCAGCAAGAATATAACAAAGGCATACCTAAATATTCTGTTAAACAGGTAGGCACTACTGATATAACAGGTACAATTATTGAATTCCATCCTGATAAAGAAATATTTACGGCCGGTGAATATAACTATGAGACCGTCGCCACTAGGTGTAGAGAACTTTCTTTTTTAAATGCCGGAATTACCATCACTTTAAAAGACCATAGAGAGCAGGAGGATGATGGATCAGCCAAAGGAGAAACTTTTTTATCCAGGGGAGGCTTAAAAGAATTTGTAGAGTATTTAGATGTCTCCCGAGAAACCTTAATCCCTCATCCCATCTATATGGATGGTGAAAAAGGTGCTATCCCTGTTCAAGTGGCATTGAGTTATAATACCTCTTATACCGAGCATGTCATCTCTTATGTCAATAATATCAATACTATTGAAGGAGGTACGCACATCGCGGGATTTAGACGCGCCCTGACGAGGACCTTGAAAGCCTATGCCGACAAATCGGGCATCCTTGATAAAGTGAAAGTAGAAATTACTGGTGATGATTTTAGAGAGGGACTTACTGCCGTAATATCTGTAAAGGTAGCCGAGCCTCAATTTGAAGGCCAAACCAAAACAAAATTAGGAAACTCTGAAGTAAGTGGTGCCGTAGATACTTGTGTGAGCGAGATGCTCAATAATTATTTAGAAGAAAATCCAAAAGAAGCTCGACAGATTGTTCAGAAAGTTGTTTTGGCAGCGCAAGCACGCCACGCGGCAAGAAAGGCACGTGAAATGGTGCAACGAAAAAATGTTTTGGGCGGATCCGGTTTACCAGGTAAATTGGCAGATTGTTCAAATAAAGATCCTGAGGCCTGTGAAATCTATCTAGTTGAGGGAGACTCTGCAGGAGGGTCTGCCAAACAAGGCCGCGACCGGATGTTTCAGGCAATTCTTCCCTTACGAGGTAAAATTCTTAATGTTGAAAAGGCGCAAGAACACCGTATATACGATAATGAGGAAATAAAAAATATGATTACCGCCTTGGGAGTTTCGTTCGGTACTCCTGAGAATGAAAAGGCACTGAATATGGAAAAACTGAGATATCACAAAGTGATAATCATGACAGATGCAGATATTGATGGCAGCCATATCAGAACCTTAATTTTAACTTTCTTCTTTAGGTACATGAACGATCTCATAGAAAAAGGTTATCTCTATATCGCTTTGCCACCACTTTATTTAGTCAAAAAGGGGAAAACAGAAAAATACGCCTGGTCTGATGATGATCGCGATCGTGTCATTAAAGAAGTTGCGGGCAATGGCAAGGAAGAAAATGTGAGTTTCCAACGATACAAAGGTTTAGGAGAAATGAATCCAGAACAACTCTGGACAACCACCATGGACCCTAAAAATAGAAGTTTAAAGCAAGTGACTATTGAATCTGCAGCTGAAGCTGATCGATTGTTTTCCATGTTAATGGGTGATGAAGTAGCTCCGAGAAGAGAGTTTATTGAGAAAAATGCGAAATACGCCAAAATAGATGCCTAGATACCTCTATTTTGGGTTCTTTGTATTTATATTAACGTATGATTAAAACTTTATTACTCCTTATTATAGCCCTACCTTTGGGAGGTCTCTCTCAACAGACTTATTGGCAGCAAGCAGTAGATTACAAAATGGAAATAGAAGTTGATGTGGAAAAACATCAATTTACTGGATCTCAAATACTGCGCTACACTAATAACAGTCCAGATACACTTCGTAGAGTTTATTACCACCTTTATTTTAATGCCTTTCAGCCTGATGGCATGATGGATGTACGGAGTAGATCCATAAAAGACCCCGATGATAGAGTCATGGATCGAATTTCAAAATTGAAGGATAATGAAATTGGATATCATATCATAGAAACCCTCTTACAAGAAAATACTGAGTTATCATTCAATATAGAATATACCGTGCTTGAAGTTCAATTGGCCCACCCCATCTTACCTGGATCCACAACGGAACTGACTATGAACTTCAAATCCCAAATCCCTGTTCAAATAAGGAGGTCAGGTAGAGATAATCTAGAAGGAATTTCTTATTCTATGGCCCAGTGGTATCCCAAAATAGCTGAATATGATTCGCGAGGATGGCACGCGGACCCCTATGTAGCCAGAGAGTTTTATGCCCCCTGGGGCCGATTTGATGTTTCCATCACTATAGATAAAAATTATATCGTAGCTGCCTCCGGAGTATTAGAGAACAATAATGAAATAGGATATGGTTATCAAGATGATCTATTGATTGACCAAAAGCACAAAGGTAAAAAACTCACTTGGCATTTTTTCAATGAACAAGCACACGACTTTATGTGGGCTGCAGATCCTGATTATATTCATAAAATAGCACAAGTCCCCAACGGACCCAAATTGCATTTTTTTTATCAGCAAGGCCATGCCACAAGGCATTGGAAGAAATTGCCAGAAATACTCATAGCTGCCTTTCAGTACATGAATACCCATTTTGGAGCATATCCCTTTAGCGATTTCTATGTAATCCAAGGAGGAGATGGAGGTATGGAATACCCGATGTCTACGCTCATCACCGGTCACAGAGATTTATTAAGTCTTGTAGGCGTAACGATTCATGAGGCTTTGCATAGTTGGTATCAAGGCGTATTGGCTACCAACGAAAGCTATTATCATTGGATGGATGAAGGTTACACCAGCTATGCGAGTAGTCTTACCTTGGACTATTTGATGGGAGCCGACAACAACCAATCCAATACTAGCAATTATACTGATTATTTCAGTTTGGTATCTAGTGGCAAAGAAGAGCCCATGTCCACTCATGCAGATTATTTTGAAACCAATTTTGCTTACAAAAGAGCCGCCTATTCAAAGGGTGCGGTAAGTCTAGCCCAGTTGGGCTATATTGTAGGTAATTCATGCCTTGAAGACATTCTATTAGCCTATTTCGATCAATGGAAATTCAAACACCCAAATATGTATGATTTCATCAAAATAGCTGAAAAAACTTCGTCGATAGAATTAGACTGGTACTATGACTATTGGGTCCACTCAATCAAAACAATTGACTATGCCATTACAGAGGTAAAGTCACTTGGAGCATCTACTCATATTCAACTCAAAAGAATCGACCCCATGCCCATGCCCATTGACCTAGTAGTCACTCAAAAAAATGGAACCAAAAAATCTTATTATATTCCATTAGGTATCATGCGAGGTACTAAAAAATCAGAAACTGCCATGGCGCGCCAAATAAAGAAAGACTGGCATTGGACCCATCCCACCTATAATTTAATAATAAAGCTCAATTTGAATGATATAAAATCTATAGAAATAGACCCAAGTCAAAGAATGGCCGATGTTGATCGATCCAATAACAACTATCCAATGAATTAATGGCGCTAAGGTATCTGAGCTTTTAGTGAGATTACCCGAGTTGAATTCAAGGGGTCATTGGTAAATAAAGTTAAGTTTTTAAACTGACGTCCTTTTCTATTGAGCGGATCGAATTTAATCTTCAAAATCGTACTGTCTCCTCCGGAAATATTCTCTTTTTTTAAATCCCAGTCAACACACTCACAATTAGATTTTATCATCCTGATATTGAGTACATCAACTCCTCTATTATACAAACTTATTGTATGAAATTTAGATTGATCAGCTGAGGATTTGCCAAAATCTATATTTTCATCAGATAATTCCAGTTTAGGATAATCCACTAAATCCCCCCTAAATGCTGATGTAACTTCAAAATATTCTTCAATCGTAGCTACCACACTGATTCGTTTTAGGGGCATCTCGACATCTGTTGTTATTATACCTAAACCGTCTCTAAGAAAACCTAAATCTGCTCTACGAACAGGATCATAATTTAAAAGAAGGGTCCCTATAGATTTGGGAGGCAAGGTATCTGGCAATATCCTCAATTGAATGAAGTCTGGAATCCTAGATGAATCCATCAAAAAGGTCATCGCACTGTCTGAATTATTATAAATTTTAAATTCTTTTTCTACTCTCTTATGATGCCATATAGAACCCATATTAAATAGTTTGTAAGGCAAAAAAAGATTTCCAAAATGAGCTGGAAATATTGATATTATATCTTTTGAACTGTTAATGACAAAACCAGTAATTTGTAAAGTAGTACTGATATTCTCATCACTAACCACGTGAATGAGCTTATGAAAAGCACCTGATCTATTTGAAGCATTAAAGCTTATTGTGATTGAATCAGTTGCATTTGGAGCTATTTTTTCTCGATTATAAGTCGTCATCACGCAATCGCAGGAAGCCTTTACTGAGGTTATCCTAACACTATCTATGCCCTCATTTAGAAAGGTAAAAGTATAGCTAACTTTTTCATTTTCAATGAGTTCTCCAAAACGATGAACTGTCTCCTGAAATCTAAGACTTGACTGACCATAGCCCAAAAATGAAAGAAATATAAAAACGATAGAAAGATGCCTCATTTATCTCAGCAATATTACACGAAAACTCACAATTTTAGTCGTTAATAATTGATTTCTCAACTAGGAATTATAGGTTTGTATGAAAAAAGAAAAATGGCCAGAATATTAACCGGAATTCAAAGTTCTGGAAAACCACATTTAGGTAATCTATTGGGTGCCATACTCCCTGCCATTGCACTCAGCAAGAAAGAGCGAAACGACTCCTATTTTTTTATTGCCGACCTTCATTCGCTCACCACTATCAAAGATGCTGAATTGCGAAAGGAAAATGTAAGATCAGTAGCTGCTGCATGGATTGCTTGCGGTTTTGATATTGAAAAAAATACGTTTTACCGCCAGTCAAAAGTACCCGAGGTTTGTGAATTAGCTTGGATTCTAAATTGCTTTACGCCTTTTCCTATGTTGGCCAATGCCCACTCTTTCAAAGATAAATCTGATAAGCTCAGTGATGTGAATGCGGGTTTGTTTGTTTATCCTGTTCTCATGGCTGCAGATATCTTATTATATGATGCTGATATTATTCCAGTAGGTAAAGATCAAAAGCAGCATTTAGAAATGACCCGCGACTTAGGCCTTACATTCAATCGAAAATTTGGTGATACTTTTGTTATTCCGGAACCCCAGATCAGTAATCAAATGGAGATCGTTCCTGGAATTGATGGAAAAAAAATGAGTAAATCTTATGGGAATATCCTTGATATTTTTCAACCTGATAAAAAACTCAGAAAAAATATTATGAGCATTAAAACGGACAGTTTAGCCCTTAAAGCGCCCAAAAATCCTACTACCTGCAATGTATTTAAACTATATGAATTACTTGGATCTGATGAGGAAATTGAAGTCTTGCGTAAGTCTTATTTAGGTGGTAATTATGGTTATGGCAATGCCAAGCAAGAATTATTTGAACTAATTCTTAAAAAATTTGATAAAGAAAGAAGTACTTATGATAAACTCATCTCTGATCCTGAATCATTGGAGAATATGTTGTGTGAAGGCGAAATAAAGGCCTCTAAAATCGCCCAGTCCGTGTTGGCTCGAGTAAAGGATAAAATAGGTTTTTAATAAATAAGAGCTGATCTAATCCTTTTTAAAATCCGTTACTTTAATAAAAAAATATAAATGAATTTCAAAGAAAAAGCTCAATCTTGGTTGAACTCAAGTAAATTAAGTGATGCTGCCCGTCAGCAAATTGAAATCTTAAAAAAAGACACTATTGCCTTTGAAGATGCCTTTTATAAGGATCTAACTTTCGGAACAGGTGGCTTAAGGGGCCTCATGGGTATAGGATCCAATAGAATCAATGAATACACGGTAGCCATGGCGACTCAAGGATTTGCGAATTATCTAAAAGAAGCCTTTCCAAATCAAAAAATAAAAGTAGCCATTGCTCATGATAGCAGGAATAATACTGAATTATATACCCGTATTGCGGCCGAAGTTTTCAGTGCCAATGAGATTCTTGTTTACCTCTTTAAAGAACTTCGTCCTACGCCTACCCTCTCTTTTGCCATAAGAACCCTCCAATGTCATGGAGGCGTCGTCTTGACCGCTTCTCATAATCCCAAAGAGTACAACGGCTACAAGGCGTATTGGAATGACGGAGCGCAATTAATCGCACCTCATGATGATCATGTTATCAATAATGTTAAACTAATTAAGTCCATTGATGAAGTAAAATTTGATAAAAAGAGTGAACTCATTAAATACTTGGATGATACCATCGATGGCCAATACCTAAATATGATCGCATCGCTGAGTTTAAGGTACCCTCAAAAAAACAGAGCAAGCGAACTGAAAATTGTTTTTTCGTCTATCCATGGAACGGGAATTACTTTGGTTCCCCGGGCTTTGGAAAAATTTGGGTTTGAAAATATCACCATTGTTTCAGAACAGGCCCAACCAGACGGCAACTTTCCTACCGTCATTTACCCTAATCCAGAGGAAGCAGAAGCTCTAGAGATTGCCCTTAAAACCGCTAAGAATGTCGATGCAGACCTCGTACTGGCAACCGATCCAGATGCAGATAGAGTCGGGATTGCTGCCAAAAATTTAAACGACGAGTTTGAACTGCTCAATGGGAATCAAACCGCTGTACTACTCATCTATTATTTACTTACAAAGTGGAAAGAAAAAGGCAAGCTAAAAGGACAGGAATACATTGTAAAAACCATCGTTACAACTGAACTCATTCGCGCCATTTCCACACATTTTAACGTAACTTGCTTGGATACATTAACGGGTTTCAAATATATCGCCGAAAAAATTCGTCAACTTGAAAGTACAAAAACTTTTATTGCTGGTGGAGAGGAGAGTTATGGTTATCTGATTGGAGACCAAGTACGCGATAAAGATGCCGTAATGTCCTCCGCGATGATTGCTGAACTAACTGCTTGGGCTAAAGACCAAAGAAAATCTCTATTCGATGTCTTACTGGACATCTGGATGGAATTTGGTCTCTATCGGGAAGGGCTTATCTCAATTACCAAAAAAGGTAAAGCCGGTGCTCAAGAAATTCAAGAGATCATGAAAACCCTAAGAAATACCCCTCCCATCTTTTTAAATGATTTTTTAGTAACTGACATTATTGACTATTCAAACCTTACACATTTAGAAACCAAAACAAAACAAATCCTCCCTTTAGACTCACATAAATCTAATATTTTACAATTTATTACAGAAGATGGATCACGAATATCGATAAGACCCTCGGGCACCGAACCTAAAATAAAAATCTATTTTTCAGTATATTCTTCATTGCAAAGCAAAAGCGAGTTGAAAGAAAAAAAAGGTCAACTTGATAGCCAAATCTCAAAACTTTCAAAATCATTATTAAAGCATTTCTAATCACTTTGGGTACTCTCATGATTATTTTTATAACATTAATATTTAATTCCATTTTTGCAAATTAAACATTAATAAAAAGCTCTCTTAAAAAAAAGGCTTAAGCATGATGATATTTTTCAATGTTATTTTTAATCTAAATTGAATTTCAATTACTCATAAAAGTAGGAATGCCCCCCATAAATGTCAAAGCCAACGAAAAACTAGATGCATCTCCTAATATTGTTTCGGCTACCTCAAAAGGTAATTTTCCTTTCATATAAAATTGTCCACCAAATATTTTTGATAGTGCATAAATATTAAGAATTGTAAAGACACACTACCTTAGGACAATTTCAAATATCTTTTTAAAATCTATTTTTCTCATTCTCTATTCTATTTTTCAATAGCTACAGCATCCTGCCCCATAAAACATGGTTAGTCTATTCCAATTATGCACTAATCTAAAGGAATCTTGATACCAAGCAAAGCCGTATTTAAAATATGATAAAAATCTCTGTCTTAAAATTAGACTCATGACCTAGAGGCATTTGAATATATCTATAGGCAAATTAAAAAGTATTTTGTAACGAAATTAAGCAGCCTTTTTCTTGCGTACCAATGCTTGGAAATGAACAAAAAAGTGCCTATAATTGCATTAAACGAGGATTATAAATACATATATGCAACTATCATCAATCAATAATTACAATCCGACCCAAACTAAAAGTTGGAAAGAGCTAGACCAGCATTTTAACGAAATCAAAGATCAATCTCTTATTGATCTTTTTAAGGAAGAACCCAATCGTTTGGCATATCTTTCCTTTGATGAGAGAAATTTTTATTTTGACTTTTCAAAGAACCATCTAACTAAAAAAACTTTATCCTTATTTGCATCACTAGCCAATGAAATGGGTTTAAGCAAAGCAAAAAAAGCTTTATTTCAAGGTCAAAAAATCAATAAAACCGAAAATCGTTCGGTCTTGCATACCGCCCTAAGAAACCCTACTGATAAACCCATTATTATTGAAGGTGAAAACATAATGCTGCTTGTATCCGAAGAATTAAAAAAAATGAAGGATTTCAGTACCCAACTTCATCAGGGTGATCATCTAGGCTATACCTCAAAAAAAATACAAAATATCGTCAATATTGGCATTGGAGGCTCTGATTTAGGGCCTCATATGGTTTGTGAAGCCCTCAAGTCTTATTGGATTAAGGGAATACAAACATATTTTGTTTCTAATGTTGATGCTAGTCACATAGATCCTTTGCTTCAAAAATTAGATCCTGCTACTACCCTCTTTATTATAGCTTCGAAAACATTTACTACTCAGGAGACCATGACCAATGCCATGACGGCTAGAAATTGGTTCATTGAGCATGCATCAGAACAAGAAATTAAAAAACATTTTGTTGCCGTATCTACCAATGAAGAGAAAGTCCGTGAATTTGGAATTGACCTTCAAAACATGTTCAAGTTTTGGGACTGGGTAGGTGGTAGATATTCCCTCTGGTCATCGATTGGGCTGAGTATTGTCTGTACAGTAGGTTATGATAATTTTTCAAAACTACTGAAAGGTGCCCAGGAAATGGATGACCATTTTATGCAGGCTCCTTTCGAAATGAATGCACCTTCCCTAATGGCGTTTATTGGCGTTTGGTACAATAATTTCTTTAAAACACAAACCCAAGCCATATTGCCTTATGATCAAAGATTGGCCTACTTTTCAAAATATCTTCAACAAGCCGATATGGAAAGTAATGGTAAGTCTACAGATCGAAATGGTGATCAGGTCAAATATGAAACTGGTCAAATCATCTGGGGAGAACCAGGAACCAATGGTCAGCATGCTTTCTATCAGCTAATACATCAAGGAACCAAAATGATCCCTTGTGATTTTATTGCTGCTGCGCTACCTGCCCATGATAAAACAGATCATCATGACAAATTAATGGCCAATTTTATTGCTCAAACCGAGGCATTAATGAAAGGGAAGGATGCCGCATCGGTCAAGTCAGAGCTTGAGCAGCAGGGGATGAACCCTGAAGAAATCAAAGCCTTACTCCCCTTCAAGGTATTTGATGGGAATAGACCAACAAGTACCATCTTAATGGATAAATTGTCTCCTGAAAACCTCGGAGGTCTCATTGCTCTTTATGAACATAAAATATTTGTGCAAGGATTCATATGGAATATTTTTAGTTTTGATCAATGGGGTGTAGAACTGGGTAAGCAACTTGCTGGCAATATCTTGGATGATATTAAAACAGGTGATATACATCAGTCTCACGATGACTCAACTCGAAAAATGATTCGAAAATACTTGTCACACCAAGGATCTTAATTGATACAAAAGGATATTGGCGGTCATGGCTACATTTAAAGACTCTGCACTTCCATATTTTTTTATGGTCAAACGGTCTTTGAGCAGCGCTTGGATGGCTGGGCTGATGCCATGAGATTCATTCCCCAAAATAAACCCACATTTATTAGGGTTTTTAAAGGTATCTAAAGGTTTTCCATCTAAATCTAAACCATATAGATCTCCCTTAAAGTGGTGTAGATAATCATTTAAATCAACATATAATACAGCGACCCGTGTGAAAGAACCCATCGATGCTGCTAATGTTTTTGGATTGTGGAAATCTGCGCAATTTTTACTGCAAACGAGATGCTTAAATCCAAACCAATCAAGGGCTCTGATAATGGTCCCTAAATTTCCTGGATCCCCTACACCATCTAAAATAATAGTTTGTCGCTCATTCAAAAATTGATCTGGATCAACTTCTATACACTTCGTTACTGCTAAGCATGCATTGTTGGTATTAAAGGTTCCCATATTCGATAATTCTTCTGGAGAAATAAGCTTACAACCATAATTATTAAATAAATTTGCATAAGTTTTTGTGCAATAAAGCTCTAAAACATCATGTTTCGACTTAAATAATTCTTGTACATTCTTAAGTCCTTCAACTATAAACTTATTCTCTTTAACCCTAATCTTTTTAAGTTTGAGTGACTTAACAAATTTGATATCAGATTTAGTTGCTACTTTATTCATATTTTGAGACCTATTCTTCTGTATATATCTTTAGTCCTATCCCTGTCCTCTTGCATAGGGTATCGCTTCTTGCCCGAAGGGGAAAAATTACTTGTCAAAGATCCGAAAATAATTGGACTTTCGTCTAATCAAGAAAAAGAGATGGAGAACTTCGTTATTCAAAAAGCAAATAGAAGACTGACTGGCCTACTCCCGGTTGCCTATCTCGCATATATTTACGAGCTAGGTGCTCTTAAATATGACACTGCCCTTTATAACGAAGAAATAAGAATCCAAGATGCCAAGGATGATCTTGTAATGGGTAAAATCAATACTACTCGAAAAATTAAACGTCTTCAAAAAAAGAAGAATAGAAAAAAAAATAAAATCAATACTCAGTTAACAAAAGGAAATTACTTTATGCGATTGGGGGAACCATTGGCCATATACGATAAAGAAAAACATATTAAATCTATAGATAAAATTGCACTTTACCTATCCTCAATAGGCTATTTTAACAGTTCTATAAACCTTTCAGAAGAGATAAGAAATAAAAAAATAATGCTCAACTATGAAATCAAATTAGGGAACCAATATTTCATTGACTCCATAAGATATGATATCGATGATAAGGGTATAAAAGAGCTGTTAGAAGAAGATCAAGCAATTGCTTTTTTAAAGAAAGGAAACCCATATGATCAGCAAAATATCAATAAAGAACGAACACGTATATATAATTTCTTATCTGATCATGGCTATTATAAATTTGAAAAAAAATATATAACTTTTGATCTAGACACTACACTCATTAAAAAAAATAGCCTTTGGGTGACGGTAAAAATTTCTTCTCCGCCACAACAAAACTATCACAAAAAATATATTGTAAAAGCTGTTAATTTTTACTCATCAAAAATTACAGGATCCAAAAAAAAGAATAAATTAACAGAAGATCAAAAGGTGTTTTTTGATCAAAAAAGTGATGGTTACAATAAAAAAATATTAAGCCGAAATATTTCAATTAAACAAAATCATGTATATAGCAAGTCGGAAACGCTATCAACCCAGCGGCGTTTAAATCTGCTAGATACCTATAAATTCATTAATATTAACTACGATACAATAGGTCAAAATAATTTGATCGCTCAAATTTTCTCAAGTCCGATGGATAAATATCAAACCAGCAACGAAATCGGATTTTTACAAGATGACTTTTCACAAGTTTTACCAGGACCTTTTCTTAATCTTGGGATTAAAAAAAGAAATGCATTTGGTAATTTTGAAATGGTAGAATTAAATTTAAATTTTTCGCTATTAGGCATCTCCAATATTGATTCAAGAGATCAACCTTATTCTCTTTTTGAGTATGGAGGAAGATTGTCCTTTACGTTCCATCATTTTTTATTGCCGTTATCCGAAAATTTTATTGAAAAAACCAGTGAATTGAATCCACGTACCAGACTCTCTTTCTATTACAGTTATGAAGATCGAGCCAAAGAATACGAACGAAATCAAATTTTTACTGATTTCTCCTACCTGTGGTCTAAAAAGAAGGAAAAACAGTTCATACTTACGCCTTTTGGAATTAGTTATACTGAAATTCGTCAGATAGACCCCTCATTTCAGTCTTTTTTAAATGCACAAGATACTTTGGGCAATCGCTCATTATCTGCTGCTTTTAAACCTTCACTGACTACCCTAAATTCTTTCGAAGCTATCTTCAATCAAAATAATTATGGCAATCTATCCTCACATTCTAGCTTTTTAAAATTATTGACCGAATCGGGGGGTCTTTATGTCAATGCTTTTGAAAACTTACTTCCAAACTCAGATTTTACTTTATTTCAATGGTTAAAATTTAATTTCGAATTCAGATCTCACATGGTTTCTGAAAAGGGTCAAATTGCGTTCAAAATTAATTTAGGTGCTGCTTATGCTTATGGGGATGCCCAAGGACTTCCTTATGAACGTAGATTTTATGCCGGTGGTAGCAATAGTATCCGTGCTTGGCCCGTAAGAAGACTTGGCCCAGGTGCCTATGGTGAGGCGATATCTATAGAAAACAGGACTCCTGATAAGCTAGCTCAAATAAGCTATCAAAGAGAACAAGGGGGGGATCTCATAATAGAAACCGCTGTAGAATACCGAAACAAACTGACCAAGAACTTAAATTATGCTTTTTTTGCAGATATGGGGAATATTTGGTTGCTCAATAGCAATCAATCCATCAAGGATTATGAGGGTGATGATGGGAAGTTTCGTGTTGACTCCTTTTACAAAGAACTGGCCGTGGGCATTGGTTTGGGACTCAGATACGACTTTTCCTTTATGATATTAAGATTGGATGGTGCCATCCAGGCAGTGGATCCTGGACAGCCCATAGGCCAAAGATATATTTTAAACCAACTCTTATCTCAAAATGGATTTCTCAGAAATAAATCTAATATAAATATAGGTATTGGATTACCTTTTTAAAATGAAAATAGAACGAGATCCTTTGCCTGACTAATTTCATATTATATTCAAATCTCTTTATATTTAACCTTATTAATTCAAAAGTAATTAAACATGAAAAAAACCATAATTATATTATTTATGCTATCTATAGCGAGCACTGTATTTGCTCAAACTAAGCTATACGATATTGTCTTTAGTAAAGGCGAATGATATTGCCGCTTACGACCAATATTTAAAAGAGAATTGACGAGGGGATGCTCCTGCAATGGGATGTATGGAAGGTTGTAGACAATCCACAAGAAGATTTTACCCATATGATTACCTATATATTTGATATTGATAAATTCGGCGAGTCCATAAATCCACAATCCTATCTAGGTATGACCGATCGGTAATGGCAGATTATGCAGCAAGATGTATCTGGGATTAGAACACGCGTGGGTCAAGTGAAGTGGAACGATTTGGGTTCAGCGCGGAAAAAAGGGGTAGATTACCTTCCCGAGATCATGGTATTAAATTTCATGATGCTTAAAAATGATCAATAGGAAACTTATGAGCAGGCGGAGATCAATGCAACCAAGAGCATTGACAATAATTCGGTGCGAGTAGGCTGGAATTTTCACAGAAGAATTGATGATTATGGCACAGTCAATTATTTTTCACATGTTACCGTTGACTGGTTTGACCAATACAAAGATTATTTAAAATTGGGAATGGAGCCCTTAATAGGTGCTTCTAAAAAAAATCAAGACTGGAATGAGTTGCGAGAGCTTAAGAATAGTGGTGATGCAAAAACTCATCAGCTTGAGCAATTGATAGATAAACTAAAAAGCCCTCTATTTAATTAATAGAGGGCTTTTTATTAAAAGAGACATCATTTTATATATTATAAACTTGGCTTGGAGAATTGATTCATGAGTACAATTTTACTCTCTACAATCATGAACGCTTCCATATATAGTTCAGAAGTTTTTTTACCTTCTGGTGAGATGACATCTACTTGATCCCACAGGAGTACCCATTCATCACCGTTATTTCCAGTGACTGCTAAGTTGACTCCAACGCGATAATTTTCAAAGGTCACTTTTGAATAAACCGTTTCCATTACTTCCTTAACCGCCGCAATTCCTTCGGTGGTAGAGCCATCTGCATTCCGAAAAACTACGCTGTCCGAGAATAGGCCATATACTTCATCAAATTTTTTAGCAAGAATCCGTTCATGCATTTTTTGAACCAATAAAACATTTTCAGGATTACCCATCTCAAACTGATCTAAATAGGTAGCTTCATAGATATATTCAGTACTATTTTCTACGAGCGTTTTTTCGCTGGCCTGTTCATTTTTCGGTTCAGCCGTTGGATTACAAGCGAACAAAATGAGAATGATAGCGGTAAAATAAATTAACTTTTTCATTTTTTTGTGTTTTGATTTCTTGTAAAATTAAGTGATGTTTAATTATAATGGAACTCATTCAATTATTTTGGAATGAAAATCAGCTCTAGGCTCTCAAAACAAACAGTATGCGTCGGTAGGGATTGATGTCGAGTACTATTTAATTTTTTTTTTAAAGGTCTCCTTAAACTCAACGAGGGCTTATGAAAACAAATTATTATATTACGACTATATGAAAAAGTTTTTGACTAGAGAAATTCTTATCGGGGCAGGGGTTCTTGGAGCTTTAATTTTGGAGTATCTGGTCTTATCAGCGCTTTTTGGCTATGATGTGAGTGATCAATACTTGGGCCTTTCTCTGCGGATTATCTTGATATTGGTGTACGGGATCATACCCATATTTATGGTGATTAAATGGAGCATAGGCATATTGAAATCTAATGATAGTTGGCTAATTTTTAAAATTATATCCTATCATATTTAATTAGATCGTCCGATCGAACAAATTTAAGTGGACGGAAAACAGACTGATTCATGATATTAAGTAATTTCAAGAATATTAAAAAAATTATCGAATAAGTCCCGATCTGCTGTAGGCAACTAAAACGGCCAAGGCAATAATGAAAACGTTAGTTGCGATAGTTTATGTAGTGGGAAATCGCTAAACAGGTCGGGTGCAGTTCATCAAGAGTTACATACATCAAAAAAGGTGTCTTATACTCGGATATTCAGTGAATATAGAATTCCACTTACTATATTTGTTTTTTGTGTAAAAAAAGCTACTTTAGATTGGCTAATGAAGGATTTATTGAGTCGGATTTTTTTTAAATGAAAACAGAGATCAGTACCAAATTCAAAAAACTTCAAGATCAGATTTGCTTAGGCTTAGAGAAAATCAATATTTCCTCCAAATTTTCTGAAGATTTGTGGGAGCGACCCGGTGGTGGTGGTGGTCGCAGTCGTACCCTCTCTAAAGGTAAAGTGATCCAAAAGGGAGGTGTGAACTTTTCCGAAGTAAGCGGACCGACGCCAAAGGCTATTTTAAATTCTCTAATTCTTCCACCATCAGATTTTTATGCTACCGGTGTTTCTATTGTTATTCACCCTGTGAATCCATGGGTGCCTATCATACATATGAATATAAGATATTTTGAGATGTCAGATGGTACTTATTGGTTTGGAGGAGGCATTGATCTTACGCCACATTATGTGATTAAATCAGATGCTATTTTTTTTCATAAACAACTAAAAGAAATTTGTGATCAATATGATTCCGGCTATTATGATCAATTTAAAAAATGGGCCGATGACTACTTTTTCATAAAGCACAGAAATGAAACCCGCGGAATCGGCGGCATCTTTTTTGACCGTCTGTCTTCCCAAATAGCCAATGAAAAAGAACATATTTGGCAATTTGTACTGAGTGTAGGTAATGGATTTTTACCCATTTACACCGAATTAATATTACGAAACAGAGATTGCCCATATACAAAAGCTCAGCAAGATTGGCAGTACCTAAGAAGAGGAAGATACGTGGAATTTAACCTTGTTTTAGATAAAGGCACGAAATTCGGATTAGATACAGATGGGCGGACGGAATCCATATTAATGAGCCTCCCTCCTTTTGTCAGCTGGGAATATAACCATCAACCAAAGAAAGAAAGCCCTGAGGCAAAAACATTGGCCTATCTAGTCAAAGATATCGATTGGATAAATCATGATTGAATTCATCAAATCCATAGATCTTCTAATATTAGATCTGATTAATGGCACAGGAAGACCTTTTCTTGATCCCATTATGATTTTTCTATCCGGTAAATTCGTTTGGATTCCTTTGTATTTGTATCTTATTTTTTTACTTTATAAACAGTATGGTAAACGTTTTTGGATTCCCTTACTCTTTATTCTGATCAGCTTAACCTTATCAGATCAGTTTACTTCTTCGTTTATGAAACCCTTTTTTCAACGCTTAAGACCTTGCTTAGATCAGAGTCTTACCATCGTTTTGGAAGTGGTGAAAGGTTGTGGAGGTAAATATGGATTTGCTTCTTCGCATGCTGCTAATACCATGGGACTCGCTGTTTTTTACCTTATGCTTTTAAAAAAAAAAAAAATACTGGCTTATGCTATTGTCACTTGGGCCCTAATGGTTGGTTACTCACGTGCCTATCTAGGTGTACATTACCCTGGTGATGTCATTGTTGGCTTTTTTGTAGGAGGCTTTTTTGGGTATTTATGCTATCAATTACATAGCCTAGTACTCAAAAAACTAGGATTTTCTCTTACTTAAGATTTTTTCGACATACTTACCAATAATATCGAATTCAATATTGACCCTATCTCCTCCTTTGAGAATCCCCATATTAGTATGCTCGTAGGTGTAGGGAATGACTGCTACCTGAAATTGGTTTTCCGATACATTGAAACAAGTAAGACTGATTCCATTTATCGTCACGCTTCCTTTTTCTACCATAAGATTGTTAAGGTCATCAAACATGAAAGTAAAGAGCCAACTGCCCTCCGCATCTTCAATGGACAAAATTCGAGCAGTCTTATCTACATGCCCTTGTACCACATGACCATCAAATCTACCATTGGCAATCATGCATCTTTCTAAATTAACTGAATCTCCAATACAAAGAGTTTCAAGATTAGTTTTTCGCATGGATTCATCCACTACAGTTACCCAATGCTTATCACCCTGAGTCGCTGTTACAGTTAGACATATACCATTGTGCGCGACACTTTGATCTATCCTGAGCTCCGAACCAATTGAAGAGGTAATACAAAAATTGTAATTTTTATCTTTTCTGACTATTTCAGAAACTTTGCCTTGAACCTCTATTATTCCAGTGAACATACTATAAAATTATCGATAATTAGTTTTGATTTGCAATGATATGAATAATTTGGAAGATAGTTACAAAGCTAAAGGCTTGAGAAGACAACTGGTAAAAGAGATTGAAAGAAAAGGAATAAAATCCGAAGCAGTGCTCTCAGCTATTGGGAAAATGCCTCGACATGCTTTCTTTGACTCTATTTTTCTTGAACATGCCTATGAGGATAAGGCTTTTCCCATCGGTGAAAAACAAACGATCAGTCAACCCTATACCGTAGCCTTTCAAACTGAATTGCTAAATGTTTCAAAAGGGAATAAAATTTTGGAAATTGGTACGGGTTCAGGCTATCAAGCAGCTATCTTATTAGAATTAGGTGCAGAGGTCTTTACCATAGAATACAACCAAAGGTTATTTCAAAAAACCATCGATTTTTTACCTAAAATAGGCTACCATCCTCATTTTTTTCGAGGAGATGGATCTCAAGGCTTGTCCAAACATGCTCCTTATGACAGTATTGTGGTGACGGCAGGTGCTCCTAATGTCCCAGAGACCCTCATCAAACAGCTAAAAATTGGTGGTGTTTTGGTAATTCCAGTGGGGGATCAGAAAAAACAAAAAATGATTACCATCAAAAAGTTATCACAAAACAAAGCCTCAAAAAAAGAATTTACCCATTTTAGCTTCGTACCTTTACTGGGTAAGAATGGATGGTAAGAAAAATGAAAAATCCCTGTAAGGAATCAAGAGTCACTATGACTGAGTTGATTCTGCCCAATGACACCAATAATCTCAATAATCTTTTTGGTGGAAGGCTGATGCATTGGATGGACATAGCGGCCGCAGTCTCTGCGCAGCGGCACAGTAATAACGTCGTGGTAACCGTCTCAGTTGATAATATTTCGTTTTCACAACCCATCAACATCGGTAATGTAATTACCATCGAAGCTTTCGTTGTTCGTGCCTTTACTACTTCGATGGAAGTTTTCATCAAAGTCATCGCTGAAGATATTCCAAATGCTAAAAAAACTCAAACACATACGGCTTTTTTTACTTTTGTGGCTGTTGATAAAGAGGGGAAGCCATTGAAAATTCCTGAAGTAGTGCCTGAATCACTCTTTGAAAAAGAGCTTTATCGAGGCGCCTTAAGAAGAAGGCAACTGCGCTTAGTGCTTGCCAAAAGGATGGAACCTAAAGATGCACATGAATTAAAATCTTTATTTATCGACTGATAAAAAAATATGTGAACTTTTTGAATCATTAGGAATAATTTTTGGCTTGGAGGGTTATAGGTATCATTTATGAGCTAAAAAAACGGTAGAGATACTAAAGAAGAAATGAAAAAAAGAGCTGAAAATAAGATAAAACCAAAACCTTAAGAAAAAGAGCTCTAAGAAATTTTGAGCTTAATATCTATAGATTGCATTTATCCCAATCAAGTATGATCAAAAAAATATGAGATCTTATCTGATTTACTATTTCCTCGATCTTCTATAATTCCTTGCCAAGGAGATGCCTTGTTAGCAAAAATGAGATTATAACTAAAATCAATTTAAGACAAAAATCATCAATTAATGATGGTGTCTAACAGTCCCGTTTAGGATTTTATCAGAAACAGCCTTATATTGAAAATTAGAATAGACTTTGTGAAATAATTGACTGATTAAAGTTAAAAAATAATGAAAGTAGCGACAGAAAACCTTCATCTCATCCTTACAGATGAATTGTATAAAGTTGATGAAATAGGAGCTACGAATCAAACAAAACCTCCCGAACCTATCCAATCTGAAGAACTTCCGCTTGAGATAAAAGCAGTCACTCGATCACCCGGTCTACAGGTCATAACCGAACCACTCACGGATACTTCTAGAGCCACGCTAACCAAACTACTCAAAGCCATTCATCAAGATATCGAGACCACCTCAGTGATTGAATCATGGCAGGGCGCTATCCTTTTTGAAAAAACCCTCATTTTTGGCCATCAGAATGAAGGAACAAAGCTAAATACCCTTCAAGCCAAGGAATCCTACCAAATTTTACACACACACAATATTCCTTTTTTAGACAGTCATAAGGAAGCTAAAATTAAACTTTGGCTGGTTCTCAAAACCTGGTTTAATGCTTAATCAAAAAGTTCTTTAAGCTTGACTTCCAAGGTAGGGCCTCTTAATCCTTTGGCCACAATGTTTCCTTCCGGATCGATTAAGAAAGTTTGAGGTATGGAACTTACTTGATAATCTTTTGCGGCTTTGGTATTGAAATAACTTAAATCTGAAACATGAATCCATTCCAAGCCATCTTCGGCTATCGCTTTTCTCCAAGCACGATCTGTTCGGTCCAATGAAACCCCTAAAATCTCAAAATTTTCATTTCGATATTTATTGTAAAGTCTTACCACATTTGGGTTTTCTTGACGACAAGGTCTACACCAAGCCGCCCAAAAATCAATCAATACATAATTGCCTTGCAATGAACTCAGATTAAACATAGATCCCGAGGTGTCGGGTAAACTGATTTCAGGTGCCCGTCCTCCGATGGCGAGGCTTCTCAATGCATTGACCTTTGACAAAAGATCTGAGGTAAAGATATGATCAGGTAATGCCTTCTTATAAACGGAGGCCAAGCTATCGACAAAATTAAAATTGCTCTCAATATCAATATAATTCAATCCGTAAATACCTGCCAATTGAGGACTGGCATCTCGTATTTGATCCATTAGATGAGCATCATGGCGCTTGTTTAGATAATTAAATTGGTTGACTACAGCATTAAAAGTATTTATATCCCCTTGTGATCTCGCTTGCATGGCTTCTTGGTTGAGCAACTGCATATCGCTCTGCTTCTTACGTACCGTACTGTCCATAGCAATCATCAATGAAGTCTGTATAGACCCTTCGGCTTCGACGAGAGCAGCGGATTTGATCGAGGTCCTAATGACAACCTCTTTTTTATCTTGAGGTCCTACAATCAAATTGATATTTTTTCTTCCAAATACGTCCAAACGATAAAATTCAGATGGTCCAGGTTCAAAGAAAAAAACAGCCGTTCCTGAAGACAGCTCAGCAGAATCAATGGCTACCAAGCCAATTTCTTGTACTTGTTGCAACCAAACCCACTCTCCAGTGATGTCATCATCCAAGATAAGACTTACTTTTAACAATGATGATTCAGGACTGCAGCCTGAACCTAATGCCAGCGTAATAATTACTAAGAAATACTTGATCATTTTATCTTATCTAAGGTTCCTTTAATCATTTCATTAACTTTCTGAGGGTCTATTCTACTAACCGCTTTTTTCATGATCAACCCCATAAACATCCCTATAACGCCTTTTTTTCCATTATGATATTCTTTAACCTTAGCTGGATAAGCTGCTAAAACATCTTCTATTAACTGTTGCATTTCAGAAAAGTCATCTAGTTGAGCTAGACCCAAAGTTACAATGGATTCGCTCACTTCAATCTGTGGATGATTCAAAATATACTTAAACGCTTGTTGTGTGGCATCTGAATGGCTTATCTCTTTTTGCTGAACCGCATGGATCAAGTCTGCTAATTTTGAGGGGGTTAAATTCAAGATGTCTATACTTATTTCATTTTCATTCAAATAAGATTTCACAGGGCCCATGATCCAATTTGATATGAGCTTATAGTGCTTACAAAAACTTGCCGTTTTGAAAAAATACGCTGCAGTTAAATGATCATCGCTCAATAAGCTGGCATCATAATTGGGTAGGCCATAATCCTCAATTAATATCTTTTTGACCTGGGCTGGTAAGATTGGAAGTGACTTTTTTACAGATTCGTACCATTCATCACTGATCACAATCGGACTGATATCGGGCTCTGGGAAGTATCTGTAATCATTCAATACTTCCTTGTTGCGCATACCTGAAGTAGTGTTGTTCTCAGGGTTATACGTTCGCGTCTCAGAAATAATGGTTTGGCCGGCAGAAATCATTTTTGTTTGACGTTTAATCTCATGATCGATGGCCTTGCGAACATTCTTGATTGAATTCATGTTTTTGACTTCTACTTTGCTCCCTAAAGGAGCTCCGGATAGTCTCACAGAAATATTGGCATCGCAGCGCAAGGATCCTCGCTCCATATTCCCATCGCTGATACCCAAATACCTGACCAATTTCCTGAGTTCAATCAAACATAAGCCGGCCTGCTCGGAAGAGGTAATGACAGGCTCCGTCACAATCTCTACCAAAGGAACCCCTGACCTATTGAGATCTACATTGGTAAAATATGCATTCTGAACATGTATGGATTTCCCTGCATCTTCTTCCAAATGAATTTTGGTCAGCTCAATATTTGAATGTGGAAAATCATCACTCCTTATTTTTACAATACCCCCTTTACATATGGGTGTGGCATCTTGAGTAATTTGATAACCTTTGGGAAGGTCAGGATAAAAATAGTTTTTACGATCAAAAATTAAATTTCTATTAATCTTACCTTCCAAAGCAATTCCCAGTTTCATACCCATGTCAATGACCTCTTTGGAAACCATCGGCAGGGTACCTGGGTGTGCTAGGGTAATGGCACCAACGTCTGAATTGGGATGATTTCCAAAATCATTGTGATCGTAGGAAAATATTTTACTTTTCGTATTCAATTGGACATGTACTTCCAATCCTATTACTGTTTCTAACATAGCCAATATGCTTAAATTTTTTCTTTCAAAATTTGATTTCCTATCTCCAAAGCTGCAGTCAGACCTTCTGTATTTTTACCTCCAGCCGTTGCATAAAAATCTTGTCCACCCCCGCCACCTTGGATAGACTTAGCCATCTGGTTGATCAATATTGAGGCATTCAGATTATTCTGCTGAACCAATTCTTCTTGAATCATTAGGGTTAAAAGAGGCTTCCCTCCCACGTTGGCTCCAATCAATAAGATCAGAGGGGCCATTTCTCTTTTGAGATCAAAAACAATTTCTTTGACGGAAGCAGCATCAGGAAATACACCTTCAAAACTAATGATGTTTACGCCCTTATAGACTTCAACAGCCTCCATCATCGTCTTTTTCAACTCTTTTGTTTTAGCTTTATTAAAAGCCTTAATTTGCTTGATCAAGTCATTTTTCTCATTGAATAACACCTTTAAAGCCTTTAAAGTATCCATAGGGTGATTTAGGGTTTGCTCAATTTGGTCTAGCAATCCTATTTTTTGCCACAAAAAAGATTCCGCCATATCGGCCGTAATGGCCTCAATTCTTCTTACACCCGTCGATATGGAACTTTCAGTTATGATTTTAAACAGACCTATGTGGCCGGTAGCCTTCACATGGGTGCCTCCGCACAACTCTACTGAATAAGGGGCATCGAAAAGAATCATACGTACGTGGTCTCCATACTTCTCTCCAAATAAGGCCATAGCTCCTTCCTCCTTAGCCTTTCCAATCGGAACAGATCTTCGCTCCACTAAAGAAATATTCTTTCGAATTTTCTGATTAACCTGCTGCTCAACGGCCAACAGTTCTTCAGCACTCAATTTAGTAAAATGCGAAAAGTCAAAACGTAAAGATTGATGATTGACTAAAGATCCTCTTTGTTGTACATGACCTCCCAATACCTCTCTTAAAGCCGCGTGGAGCAAATGGGTTGCTGTATGATTGCTCTCAATTAAACTACGTTTATCTTGATTGACCTCTGCTCTATAGATACCTTCCAAGTTTTTTGGGAGCCTTTTAGCCTGGTGAATAAACAAATCATTCTCCTTTTTAGTATTTATGATGTCAATTGTTTCCTCAATCCCTATCAGCTGACCTGAATCACCGATTTGACCCCCACTCTCGGCATAAAACGGGGTCACACTTAGTACCAACTGGTAGGATACCACATCTTTTTGCTTTATTTCACGCCAACGAATGATTTGGGTATCAGTTGTCAGCAGATCATACCCTACAAATTCAGAAGCGACAGATTTCTCATATACCAAATTCCAATCGCCCATGTCCTGAATAACTGCATTTTTGGACCGACTTTTTTGCTTGCCCATTTCCTTTTCAAATTCTGATAGGTCTACAGAAAGGTCATTCTCCTTGGCAATCAATACAGTCAAATCAATGGGGAAACCATAGGTATCATACAACTCAAAGGCATCCACCCCAGCGATCTGTTCTTTAACTTTCATTTTTAACATACTAAATCTAGCGAGACCCTTCTCAAGGGTACGCAAAAACACTATTTCTTCTTCTTTGATTACCTTTGCTAGGAATTTCTCTTGCGCTTCTAGTTCAGGGAAGGTTTCGGAGAATTGATGAGATAATATCGGTAGCAATTCAAATAAAAAGGGCTCATTGAATTTCAAAAATGTATAGCCATACCTTACGGCCCTTCTCAAGATTCTCCTGATTACATAACCTGCCTTAGTATTGCTAGGTAGTTGGCCATCTGCAATGGTAAACGAGATGGCACGAATGTGATCTGAAATCACACGGATAGCCACATCACTAGAATCATCAGCTCCATATTGGATTTGGGCACGTTGAGCTACTGCTTGAATCAGGGGTTGGAATACATCTGTATCATAATTGGATTGCTTTCCCTGTAAGGCCATGGCCAAACGTTCAAAACCCATACCCGTATCTACATGCTTTTCTGGAAGATTTTGCAAAGCTCCAGAGGTCAAACGATTAAATTCAACAAAAACAATATTCCAAATCTCCACTACTTGAGGGTGGTCTTTATTTACCAAGCTAGCCCCTGGGATCAATTTCAATTCCTTTTCATCACGCAAGTCTATGTGTATTTCTGAACAGGGGCCGCAAGGTCCTACTTCACCCATTTCCCAAAAATTATCTTTCTTATTACCATTGATGATCCGATCTTCATGTACATGAATCCGCCAAAAATCTCTCGCCTCTGTATCCGTCTCAAGTTGCTCCTTTTTATCCCCCTCAAAGACGGTTACATACAAACGTTCCTCAGACAATCCAAACTCTTTGGTCAATAAATCCCAGGACCATGCAATGGCTTCCTTTTTAAAGTAATCGCCAAAAGACCAATTACCCAACATCTCAAACATAGTATGATGATAGGTATCAAAACCAACTTCTTCAAGATCATTGTGCTTCCCAGAAACACGCAAGCATTTTTGGGTGTCTACCACCCGTTTTTGATCAGCTTTCTTGTTTCCCAAAAAATAATCTTTGAACTGATTCATACCTGCATTTGTAAACATGAGGGTAGGATCATTTTTTACCACAATAGGTGCAGAAGGTACCCATTGATGTGATTTTGCTTTGAAATATTCAAAAAATTTCTTTCGTATTAATTTGGACTCCATTTTGGGCTAATTTTTAATTATAATCCTAATTTGCTATTTTTAATTAAATCTATAAATTTGCAACTGTAAATTTGTAACTGTCTGAAGAGATAAGTTCAATCTTTAAAGCCTTTCACTGCAAAATTACTTCTATAAAAACCAATGGCAAGAATAAAGTATTATTACGACACTGAATCCTGTAGATACGAAAGAATTCGTACTTCCAAGCGGGATATATTCATGAACTCACTTGCTTTTTTGACTGTAGCAACGATCATTGCGACCGGTTTGGTCTTTGGGTACATGGTGTATTTTGAGTCTCCCGAGGAATTGCAGTTAAGAAAAGAAAATCAAGAATTACTCATATACTACGATCTCATGGGCGAAGATATGGAAAGAATTTCTCAGGTGCTGCAGAGTATGCAAGAGCGAGACGACGATATCTATAGAGTGATCTTTGGCGTAAATCCTCTTGCTGATGAAATCAGGAAGGGAGGTACTGGAGGAGCCAACAAATACAGGGCATTAATGGAAAAAGGCCTTTCACGAGAAACACTCATTGTAAATGACCTTCAAAAAATTGACGCTCTAAAAAAGCAGATGTACATACAATCGAAGTCTTATGATGAAATCGTTGAATTGGCCAAAAACAAAGAAGATTTTTTAGCAGCACTTCCGGCCATTCAACCCGTATCAAATGAAGAACTCAAACGTCTTTCTTCGGGTTTTGGATATCGAATCGATCCTTATTTAAAAACCAGACGAATGCATCCAGGAGTAGATTTCTCTTTGGAAGTGGGCAATCCCGTGCATGCTACCGGAGACGGTAAAGTGAAATTTACAAAAAGTTCACTGAGTGGATACGGAAAACAAGTACATATTAATCACGGTTTTGGTTATGAAACTAAATACGGACATTTAGACAAAATATTAGTAAAAAAAGGTCAACGGCTTAAACGAGGAGATATCATTGGCTACTCCGGACATTCTGGCAAATCTACAGCACCACATTTACATTATGAGGTAATCAAAAATGGTGTAAAAGTGAATCCAATTCATTATTTCAGCCGTGATTTATCAGCTGAAGAATATGAAGAAATACTCAGATTAGCGTCGATTGAAAATCAAGCTATGGGTTCCTACTGATTGTGATGTAGATTTAAGCATGTACTTTAATCTGACAATAAAATACGTCATGCTTTCATCAAAGCCTTTCGGATTCCAACCCTGTGGATGAGTGCTTCTCTGAGTTTTCTCAAGTATCAAATGTTTACTGAAGATAGGGTGCAGACTCGCGCTATCATCAAACTCGGTAATTGGGATGGTCATAATTCAGGAAAGTCCTCCCCATGTCTCTTTGACTGTAGAAGTAAAAACTTTGCTCGACTCAAGGCGTGATTTGATAATGTAGATCAACTTCTCTATCAAATCATTCTTCAGATAGCATATACATTGTGGGCTGAATATGTTCTATACTAATCACTTTTGGTAGCTTAGGAGGGATATTCTTGTTAAGGACAGAACCTTGATGTGTTTATAATTTTAGCCATTCCCTCATTGATGCGGGCGCAGATGTATTGATCGGATATATTCAACATGTAGTCAGAGGGATTGAAATCTACAAAAACAGAATCATCGCCTACAGTCTTAGAATTTTTTCGCCTATGGCCGATTCAATTTAAATGTCTTGAATGCGCTAACCCCAATATTTAGAACTTAATATCAATTATGATGATTGATGATCACTACAGAGAGTCATTTTTTTTACAAACTTATGACAATCGGCCGTGGATAAATAACGAAAATAAAGCAGATTTGCGCACGAGGAAAATAAGGAAATTTTATTTTCAAAAAAAACCATATTCATTAATGATTTTCGGGGAATTAATTATCTTAACCTAAAAATAGAGTAAGTGCCCTATAAAGAGAAAGAAATAGAGAAAAAATATTTTACCATTGGTGAAGTTGCTGGAAGCCTCAAGGTCGCCACCTCTCTCGTTCGGTTTTGGGAAAGTGAATTTGATATTATAAAACCGAAAAAAAATCGGAAAGGAAACCGACAATTTACCCGTGAGGATATCAAAAACATCAAGCTGATTTATCATCTTGTAAAAGAAAAGGGTTTTACCCTGCAAGGCGCACGTGATTTTATTGCCCAAGGGAGTGAGAGCATTCAGGATAAACTAGAACTCATCAAGTCACTACAGAGTGTTCGTGATTTTCTGATCAAATTGAAAAATGAATTACCCAAAACTTAACTATTTGATGGCTCCCAGTTAATGCTTCAAAGCAAGGACTCATGCCTATTTATGCCCTCACCCAAAGACTACTTATAACCCAATACAGGTGCCAACCAACGTTCAGCTTCTTGCTTACCCATTGCCTTCCTATTTGCATAATCATCTAGTTGGTCCTCTCCGATTTTTCCTAAACCAAAATATCGCGCCTTTGGATGCGAAAAATAAAAGCCACTGACCGACGATGCTGGATACATGGCATAAGATTCTGTCAATGTAATCCCTGTATTTTCTTCAACTTGTAGTAATTCAAAAAGAGCTTTTTTCTCGGTATGATCAGGGCATGCGGGGTAGCCTGGCGCCGGTCTGATCCCTTGATACTTTTCCTTGATCAATGCTGCGTTTTCAAAATCTTCTTGTGGTGCATAGCCCCAGTATTCTTTTCTTACCTTCTTGTGCATTAATTCGGCAAAGGCTTCGGCCAGTCGATCGGCGATCGCTTTTACCATGATGACATTGTAGTCATCATGATCTGCTTCAAAATCAGCTATTAATTTTTCAATACCTATCCCTGCCGTGGTTGCAAAACCACCAATATAATCTTGTTTTTTGGAGGATTTAGGAGCAATATAATCGGCCAATGAAATATTAGGAATCTTTGATCCCTTCTTACCTTGCTGTCGAAGAAAATGAATCCTCTTTATGACGTTATGTTTGATCTCAACATCATCTTGAACAGCTTGTGCTTCAAAAAAACCAATGACTGCATTAGCCTGAAGAGAGCCCTGCGCTATGATTTGATCGAGCATTAAATTCGCCTCTTTGAAAAGTATCTTTGCCTGACTTCCCACGATCACATTTTCAAAAATTTGAGGATATTTTCCCTTCAACATCCATGTGGAGAAAAAAGGCGTCCAATCTATGTACTTTCTGATTTCCTCCAATGAGTAGCTTTCAAATTTTTCAGTCCCCAAAAAAGAAGGTTTAAGTACTTCATGTTTTTGCCAATCAATCCCTACTCTATTGGATCTGGCAGTACCTATCGTGATTAATGTTTTGGCTTCTTGCCTGCTCTGATGATCCACGGCCAATCCATCATATTCAGACCGAATCGACTCACTGAAATGGACTGTGTCTTCACCCAAAAGTCTGGAAGCTACGGCCACAGATTTTGAAGCATCTAGTACGTGAATCGTAGGGCCACTGTATTTAGGTGCGATTTTTACTGAAGTGTGGATTCTTGAAGTCGTAGCCCCTCCAATGAGCAACGGAATTTTCATTCCCTTACGTTCCATTTCTTCTGCCACGGTCACCATCTCATCCAAAGAGGGAGTGATTAAACCACTCAATCCAATTATGTCAACTTGATGATTTACTGCTTCTTCCAATATTTTTTGAGCAGGAACCATCACACCCAGATCTATGATGTCATAATTATTGCATCCCAGCACCACGCCCACAATGTTTTTACCAATATCATGTACATCCCCTTTGACCGTAGCCATTAATATTTTTCCCTTACTACTGTTATTTTCTGTCTTATCAGCCTCTAAATAAGGTAAGAGATAAGCAACGGCCTTCTTCATGACCCGTGCACTCTTCACCACTTGAGGCAAGAACATTTTACCTCTACCAAACAAATCCCCAACGGTATTCATGCCTGCCATCAAGGGCTGCTCTATCACATGAAGGGGTTTTGAGTATTTGAGTCGGGCTTCTTCGGTATCTTCCAATACATGATCAATGACGCCTTTAATCAAGGCATGTGCCAATCTTTCTTCTACCGTTCCTTTCCGCCACTCATCATCAACGATTTTTACTTTACCGGTACCCGTGACACTTTCGGCAAAATCCACCAATCGCTCGGTGGCATTCTCACGCCTGTTGAGTAGCACGTCTTCTACATGAAGTAATAATTCTTTGGGAATCAAGTCATAAATCTCCACCAAGCCCGCATTTAAAATTCCCATATCCATTCCATGGTTGATGGCATGAAATAAGAACGAGGAATGCATCGCTTCTCGAACGACATTATTACCTCTAAATGAAAAAGAAACATTGCTTACCCCTCCACTTACTTTAGCTCCCGGCAGATGAGTTTTGATCCATTCTGTAGCCTTAAAAAAATCAATGGCGTAGTTGTTGTGCTCCGGGATGCCGGTAGCGACAGGAAAAATGTTGGGATCGAAGATGATATCCTGTTGTGGAAATTTGACCTCGTCTACCAAAACTCGATAAGCCCGCTCACAAATTTGAATCCGCCGACCGTACGTGTCGGCCTGACCGTCTTCGTCAAAAGCCATCACGACCGTCGCAGCACCGTACCGTTTGATTTTTCGAGCCTGATCAATGAAAATCTGTTCCCCCTCCTTGAGTGAAATAGAATTGACGACTCCCTTTCCTTGAACACATTTCAAACCTGCTTCGATAATTTCCCATTTGGATGAATCTATCATGATAGGTATTCTAGCGATCTCAGGTTCAGAAGCGACCAGATGTAGAAACTTAACCATCGCCGCTTTACCATCCAACATGCCGTCATCCATGTTGACATCCAAAATTTGAGCACCTCCACGTACCTGATCCAAGGCTACTTCTAGCGCCTCATCATATTTTCCCTCCTTAATCAAACGAGCAAAACGAAGACTTCCAGTCACATTGGTACGTTCACCTATATTGACAAAGTTGGTCTCAGCAGTAACAATTAATGGCTCAAGGCCCGATAACATCAAGGGTTTCATATATTGGAAAAAGGATTTATGAAAATTACATTACAACTTGCCATGAATCGTCAGATCCACCATGCAACCAATCCTTAAACTTTTCTTCACCTCCACGAGTCGCCCAATCAGAATCTATGGTCAACCTTGAACTGATGCCCCCTCTTGGATTGCAATTCATCACAATGCGAAGTCGTTCAGGATCATAGACCTCCGTCAGGTGGTCATAAAAAACATTAATTAACCGCTCATAAGAAACTACTATGTCACGTAAATGAAAGGCATATTGCTTCAAAGACTTTAACTCAATGACCTTACCTTTTGGATAAAAAGTAAGGTATACATTGGCGAAATCCGGCTGTTCTTGAACGCCCAAAAAGGTAAATTCAGGAATTTTTATTTTGATTTCGTAAGCCTCCTTTGTCGGATTAGGAATGGCTTTCAAAATACTTTTGTTGATGGCTTGATGTAATTTAATGGGCATATGCTATTTGTCTAGGTTTGTAATTTTTAGCCAATGTGGCTATTGCTTGAATGTGATCAGGGGTCGTTCCACAACAACCTCCAATGATATTGACCATATGGTCTTCTAAATAGGCGGTGATTTGGTCAACCATTTCTTCAGGAGTCTCGTCGTATTGGCCAAACTCATTAGGCAGACCGGCATTGGGATGAGCACTGACCATAAAGTCAGATTTATCTGATAATATTTTTAAAAAAGGTCGCATCATTTCGGCACCAAAAGCACAATTTAACCCCACACTGAACAGCTCACAATGTGAAATA
>Ga0115545_1000155_pt1 | contig 35875 bp, 41 predicted proteins | sample COGITO_mtgs_1003_FD_87188 | JGI IMG/M metagenome (GOLD analysis project Ga0115545, IMG submission 87188) | Pelagic marine microbial communities from North Sea - COGITO_mtgs_100330 | ecosystem: Environmental > Aquatic > Marine > Epipelagic | place: Germany:Helgoland, sampling site Kabeltonne...
CCCGCAGCAGGTTTTGGAACACCCACTGCTTCAACAGGCCCAATTGGAGTCTCGTCTAGTGGGCCAAATACAGCCAAAGTTTTCTCTTTCTCAATACCACAGGGAGCAACTGGAGCCACTGGGGCAACTGGTCCTACTGGTCCGGCAGCAGGGTTTGGTACTCCAACAGCGTCAACAGGACCAATAGGTGTAACAGCGTCCGGTCCTGATACGTCCAAAGTATTTGCATTCTCGATACCACAGGGGGCAGCAGGGCCACCGGGTTCTGATGGCAGCGACGGAAGTGATGGCGCGGCAGCAGGGTTTGGCACTCCAACGGTTGCATCCGGTCCTTTGGCTATATCTAGTAGCGGACCTAACACAGCCAAAGTATTCGCATTCACAATTCCACCGGGAGCAACAGGACCAACAGGGCCGACTGGACCAACAGGACTGACCGGACCTGCGGGTGCAGACGGGACTGATGGGTCTGATGGTAGTACAGGACCAACTGGTCCCGCCGCAGGGTTCGGAACCCCAACAGTTGCTAGTGGACCTTTAGCAATAACATCTAGTGGACCAAACACGGCTAAAGTGTTTGCTTTCACAATTCCACCGGGAGCGACTGGACCGGCCGGTGCTGATGGTGACGACGGGGCAGCAGCAGGGTTTGGAACTCCTACTGCATCAACAGGTCCTATCGGAGTAACCGCAAGCGGTCCTGATACCGCTAAAGTATTTGCCTTTTCAATACCTCAAGGTGCTACGGGACCAACAGGACCTACCGGCCCTACTGGTGCAGACGGCCCAACAGGTCCTACGGGTCCAACAGGTCCAATAGGACCAACAGGTCCGACAGGACCAACCGGACCTGCTGCGGGCTTTGGAACTCCAACCGCCTCTACTGGTCCTATCGGAGTAACGGCCAGTGGGCCGGACACAGCAAAAGTATTTGCTTTCTCAATACCTAGTGGGGCGACAGGACCTACTGGACCTGCCGGACCTACTGGACCACCCGGTGCTACTGGGCCAACAGGCCCACCGGGAAATGACGGTTCTGACGGTGCAACAGGACCTACTGGACCTACTGGTCCGACAGGAGCAACTGGACCAACTGGACCTACCGGACCAACTGGTGCAATTTCATGGGAAGATGTTTGGGTTGACGGTAATTACTCAACAGGTGATGTTGTTACTCACGAAGGCGGTACTTACATTGCGGCGGTTTCTACTACTTTTGGCGATACACCCGGTACTTCGAGTAGATGGGAAACATTAGCAACACCCGCTAAGTTTTTCATTACAGCAGAATGGAATGACCAATATTATTCATCAAGTCTTAGAAACGGTTGGAGATTTTCTTTTGGTAGTGGTATCAATAACGTAGACAACACCGATGGTTCAACAAATCCAATGGGTGCAGTAATACCGTTTGATTGCGAACTTAAGGAGATACGTTGGTTCGTAGGTAATGTCGGTGCGGAAACCGGGTCTACTTCTTTCATTCACAAGATTACAAAGAACGGTTCGGATTTAGCAACAACATATTCTTGGGCTTCAACCGGAAGCGGTGGTAGTTCCTATACAAGAACCGCATCACCGAATCTTGGCTTTGTTGCAGGTGATACATTCAATCTACGATTAACTAGCCCGTCATCATATACAAGTACAAATCAAGTGGGAAGAGTAAGAGTAGTGTTTTATTTTGAAATGAAGGAGTGATAAAAATGAGCAGAAGTTTTGAAAGTGAAGAAGTAGCAGAGAAAAGAATGAAAGAAACCCAAAGAGAATGGTTGAGAAGAATACAAAACGCATACGGTGAGAACTATTATGATACTTTAAGCGAATCAGAGAAAGCCGAACTTGACACTTTTAGAACTGCTATGAAGAACTTATCTTCTATTTCTACTAAATCGACTTTTCATGATGATGGTGTATTCCCATCTATCCCATCTTGGTTCGACTATGGAGAGTTAGAAGAAGAACAAGGTGTGTCAAGAGCAGCAGCAGGTCCAACAGGTCCGACTGGTCCTACTGGAGCGACTGGAGCGACAGGACCTACGGGTCCACCCGGAAATGATGGTGCAGCAGGTCCACCGGGAGCGACTGGAGCGACAGGTCCAACTGGAACACAGGGAGCCACAGGCCCTACCGGACCAACAGGTCCTAGTGGTAGCGGCGGCGGCGGTGGTTTTAGTGTGGACATTGATGGTAGGGCAGACACCACTATTACAGCATGGGTGGTTGATACTAGAAATGGAACAATCACAATAACATACGGTAATGGAATGATTTCACAGATAACGGGCGTTATTGGTGGTTAGATACTCCTTAAATACTCTATGATGTAATGGTACAGTATGTCAGAAATGATGGAACATCCCGCATGGATAATGTGGGAAGAAGCGTTGAGTGAAGAAGTAGTGAATGAAATAATTGAGGCGGCAAAGGAAGCCGAGCCTCAAGCGGCATCTACCTTTAGAACAGGTGAAGGTAAAGAAGATAGCCACAGGAAAACCCAAATAAGATGGCTACAAGATGAAAAATACAAACCTCTTACAGAACAAATGATGTGGTATATACAAAAAGCCAATGAACATTTTGGTGTAGAAGTATCCTATTTACCACCATTACAATTTACAGAATATATGGATATAGGCTACCACTATGGTATGCACCACGATATTGATTGGAACAGACAAGATGGTATGCACAGAAAAGTAAGTATTGTCGTACAACTATCAGACCCCGAAGATTATGAAGGTGGAGAATTAACATTTAGTCATACACAAAATCCCGACCCAATAGCACTTGCTAAGAAAGGTACAGTAATATGTTTCTTATCTTATTATGAACATGGGGTTGCACCTATAACTAAAGGTAGTAGAACAAGTCTAGTAGGATGGGCCGAAGGTCCACGATGGGTATAATTTAACTAACGTTATAATAGATTACTATTGTGAGTGAAAACAATAGTGGTGTGTATATTATTTCCTTAATAATAGTATTAGGTATGACAGGTCCTTCGTTTAGTTTAGATACTTTAGAAAGAGATGGGATTATTACTTGTAATAATGTAGTAGGAGAAGTTATCGCAAAAGAAGCACCAGTTACACTTATAGTACAAGTAAATGATACCGTAGGTAATGATATTACAAAGTATAATGTATTTGTTAGTCCGAAAGCATTTGCTAATTATAGTATAGGTGATACACATATAGAACGTATTTGTACGATAAGTGATTATGAATACTATAAAGAAATTATAGATATGTTATTAGAGAGTGGAATATTAGGAGAGTAATACTCTTTATATAACTAACAAATTATCGAAGGTTGTGTCTGAACAAAGAAGAGGAAAAATCGTTTATCAATCCCCCGAAAAGTCATATACTAATGTAAACATTGAAGAGACACTTCATGGCTACAAGGTTTATCGGGACGGGTCTAATAAACCATTTAGTGTAATACCTTTTTCTGCGGTTAGACAAATTATATATGAGCGTGAATAAAATGAGCAATAATACAACAGCAGAAACTTGCATAAATGCACTTAACGAAACAATTGACTGTATACCCCTAGACTCATCATCTTTATTAGATGATATAGAGGTATTGTTACTAGCAGTAGTAGCACTAGCAGGTATAGCAGTATGGGGATATAAAAGGTATTTATCTCTTAATGCCGACGGAAAAATAACTCTTGATGAGTTATTAGATTCAGTTGACGATGTTAAGGAAAAGGTTGTTGAAGCAAAAGCAGAATTAAAAACTATTGACGAAACACTAGAGTCAAGAAACGTTGCTCAATTAAAAGAAATGCTTAAAGAAAAAGGTCTTTCAGTAAGTGGTAAAAAGGCAGACTTAGTTGCTCGATTGAAGGCGAGTTTAGATGAGTAATGATGATGTTATTAGTATAAGATTAGATAATTTAGAAGAGACAGCAAAAAGACATGAAAGATTGATTGAGCAATTAATTCAATCTCAAGTCAGTATGCAAACAGGTCTTGCTAAAGTGGCTACCGAGTTAGAAATAACTAATGGTCTAATAGGCTCATATATGGGGAATATGCAAAAAATTATCTTTACCCTAATAGCAATAGTGGCAGGGGCTATGGGTCTTTCAACACAGATGTGATATTATGAATCAAGAAGAGTGGCATATATGGTGTAGAGATGTTAGCGATAAATTAGCAAACCTTGAAAAGACACTAAAGTCGTATCATAAAATACAGAAGCGTATGCTTTATATTATATTAACAGGAATGGTGCTTACAAATGGTTTATTATTGTACTTCAAGTGATGTTGGCTCAAGATTAGGTTTAGATTCTGCACAGCGTACTAGGGCGGCAACAAAACTCACAAGTGCTATACGCAGGTCAACAATAGATATAGACCAATGTTTTAGAGATTATGGTAGGGATGTTCCTAGCAAAAGTATTAAAGATACTACTTTAAATGGTGCGGTTGTAGCAGGTGCAAACACCGTTACACTTACTAGCGGTACAGGATTTAGTAGTGCAGGTAATGGTAATATAGATGGAGATTCTTTTAAATGGACTGGTAAATCTACAAATGATTTAACAGGAGTTAGTGGTTTGTCAGCAGACCACGCAGATGGAGTGGCAGTACAAGAGGGTGAGTTTGCACACGTTCTTAGAGAAATATGTGCAGATATAGCGGCATCGTATTATCTTGAAGATGAAAGTATGTTTCAAACCACAGGGCCGGAAGGTTCTCTTAGAGGAACAGCATTAAGAGAGAGAGGGGAAATGAACCTAAAACGTTTGGCTCACTTGGGTAGCGTTGATTAGGTGAAAATATGAAAGATGGTAATACGTTTTTACACCCCGGATTTCCTGCTATTGGGGCTATTGAAAAGTTTAGACAAAATACTGAAAAGGCTTTAGGTCAAAGAGAATCAGAGTTTAAAAAAGAATTAGAAAAGTTTCCACCAAAAACATATCATGTTGCTCACACAGGAAAAAATGCATTAAGAATGCGAAAAGAACACGATAGCCCTTTAGGTATGAATGCATATTTTGACAAAAGTGTTTATAAAAGTTTTATGGAAGATATAAAAGATGAAATAGCAGAAATAGGCGAAGATTTAATGGAAGAGGCATTGTTCGATGGTGCGGCGAATACGGCTAGACAACTTAGAGCCATGACTAATTTTAAGAGTAAAATAAACCCTACTAAATCAGCAAGTGGTGATATGTATGAGGTAATAGGAGAATCATTAAACTTTAGTAAAACACGGTTTTCTAGTGCTAATCAATTTTTATCTTATGAAGCAGGTTCTTTTGACATAGGAGAAAACAGTCCACAAGAAGGTGTTAAAGGTGATAGAATGAAAGATTATGATACAACATTAATAACTATAACCGAAGAAGGTACTTCTCCGTTTGATGCACACTTAGTTAAAAATGTTTTTAACTTTCCTGCTAAGAGGAATAGGTGATATATATGACAATAGCAACAAAAACACAATATTGGAATAGTAGGATGAATGGTAGCGACCCTACTGCTTTAACAGGAACGTTTAATGATACTTGGTCGGTTAGTGGTGGTGGTTCAGCGTCTAGTGGCGATTGGTTAATTACTAATGGTGTATATACAATAACGCCTACCACTAATGAATATACTTTGGTTGCTTGTTTATCTTATACAACTGCACCTAGTAGTGGTACTGTCCTTATGAAATTAGATAACGGTACACATAAAGTCGAAGTCAAATCGACAGGTAATAACACAAGCCTATCTTTGGTGGGTACTAGTACTGTAACTGTATCTGATTTAGATTTAGCATTAGCAGAAGATAACCCAGTTAGTTTAATATTAAGATTAACATTAGCAAGTGATGGAACAGCAAAATTATATACCCACGAAATAATAGAAGACGATGACGCTAATACCGCATTTTCTAGCGTTGCAGGTGCAACAGGAGCAGGTAAAGCAGTAGTATGGGGTAACACTAGCGGAAGCGTAAAATGGTCGTCAGTTTACTACTCTAAGTTTGGTTCTTTTAACCCAAAAGAATTATTATTATCGGACTTTGCGCAGGACACATTAGCACGTATGGGATTATCTATTGTCAATCAATTAAAAAATAGTACTAGACCCTACCTTAAAACGCAGGTTCCCGACTCATCAATAGTTTATGGTTATGATATATCTTCTCAAATGATTAATAGAATAGGCTCACCTAGTATTCATATACTAGTCGAGCGTCTAATATCTCCACAGTTTGAGAGTTTAGGTGGTGCTAAAATTACACAAGAGTATGATGTAAAGGCTTTTATTACCGTTAAAGGAACAAATTATGAAAACGCATATCGTAAAGCACTTAATATTATGGGAGAAGTATTTGATGAGTTATATATAAATACAGGTGTCGAAGGAACGACAGATAGTATTATAAACTATTCTGCTAATTTAGATTCAAAAATGGATAGTGATGAAACTATATGCGTACACGTATTGAGTATGCGTTATATGCGTCGAATTGATATGCGTCATCGGTAAGAATGTTAATAAGTCAATTGTTATCTCATACACAATATACAGGTGTAAACTATGGCTGAGTTTAACAATAGATATATTTCAATACAAAAAGAAGGGTCAACTTACGGTAGCGTAAGTGGAGGCGGAACAGAAAAATACGGTGAAGTAGATGATGAATCATTGATGCACCGATACGATTTACTAACAAGACAAGATATGAGCAGAAGTATTGCTTCAAAGTCTGTTACAGGGACAGAATATTCAGAAGGTTCGATAAGTCTAGCAGCCCAAATAGACCCGTTTTTAGCAAACGTTATGCGCGCTTTCTTTGAAGATACCGCTACTGGTACAAGCCACGTATTTACTGAACCTGCTACAACAGATGATTTACCTTCTTTTACTATCCAAGTAGGAAGAGAAACTAAGGAACACACATTTTCAGGCATGGTAGGTAACAATCTAAGTATTGGCGCGAACGTAGGAGAATACGTTATGGTAAGTGCTGATTTCGTAGGACGTTCTGAAAGCGCAACAGGAGCATTACAAACAGCATCTTTTGACGGAAATGCTTTGGATGCACTTTACTTTTCTAACGGTTCAGTAGTTTTTGATGACGGCTCAACAAATACCAATGTTAGTGCTGCTGTTAAATCTTTCTCTTTAGATATTTCTATGAATAGAGATACCGATAATGCATACGGTCTTGGTAATTCGACATACCAAAGAAAGCCACCGGCACAAAGAAGAGAAATAACAGGTACTTTAGAATTAAATCAAGTAATTTATGGGACTGCCACACCCGATGATGATAATCCATCATACGATAACTTAATTGCCGCAGATGGTGATTTATTCAATCCGGGTTCAGGCACACCTGCTATCAAATTGACTCTTAATGAAGAAAGTGGTTCAGATAGTATAGAGATAGCAATTTACAAGGTAAGATTTGAGGCTCCCGAAGCAAGTGTAAGTGGAAGAGATACTAACACAATGACTGTAAACTTTATCGCTCTTTACGATGCGGGAGACGCTAACAAAGCAGTTCAAATTACTATGGATGGTTCTACATTACTAGATGGAACCGATTACTAAGGTGTTTAAATGTACGGAAGAGATATACCGGAAAAGTATCTTAAACAAATGGAAGGTATGAGTGAAAGAGAGGCTTTACGCTACTCTAAAAGATTTCCTTTATTAACAAAACCTGTTAAAAAAGTTGCACCTAAAAAGACTGCAATCGTAAAGGAAGAAGAAGAGTAACTCTTTATTAATGCCTTATAGTCTCCTAGATACAGCGAGAGTGAAGGTATTATGCCAATTTTAAAGAAAGAAATAGAGTTAGACGATGGAACAAAGATTTGGGTTAGACAGGCTTCCGGTATGGAAAAACTGAAAATAACAACCCTACAAGGTAAAGCGTTTCGTAAAATGAATCACGCAGGTACACCCGAAAAATGGACTGATGAGCAAAACGAAGAGTTTGCTTCTATGGTTGATGACATGGGTGCAGGTGTACAAGCACAAATGGAATCATGGATACCCCCATGCATTCTTGATGAAAATGTAGATATAAATACTTTTACCTTTGAAGAATTAAATACCATACTACAATTTGTACGTGGGGATGACGACGAAGGTTCAGTACCTTTTCAGACTTCCTAATGGTTGCACCAAGCCTGTGCATGGCATTTAAAGGAACACTACCGTCTGATTTATGGCTAAAGTATTCTGTTAAGGGTGGTAAACACCTTATGGAATTAGACTTGCTTGTGGCGGCAGACATTAACGATAAAATAGCAGAAGCAACTAAGAGTGCTAAGAAAACCGATGCTAAAGGCATGGTTGCTAGACGCAATCAAAAGCGTGAGCAACGCAAACTATTAAACAACAACAATGACCTACTCGATATATTGAGAGAAAGCGGGGTCCCAGTAGTTAATGACCCAAAGAGTAATGGTGAAGATAAATGATATTAGAAACAATCCTATTACCATACATTACTCCGTTTATTTTTATCAGCATGGCTGTCACCATGCTTGTTCTTAGAGCAAGTGGTTCTAGGGTTTTCTTCGACGTTGTTGGTACGTTTCAAGCCAATAAAATGATTAAGGATACACAAGCGTCTGCTACTGTTATGGAATCTCTATATATGGATGCTTTAATGGGTATTCAAGAAGCAGGTGCAGAATTAGGAATGATGTTTGAGGACCTAGTTAATAGTACTGTACCTATGGCTCAAGAAATAGAAAACGCACGTGTTGAGTTTGATAAGTTTTTAGGAGAAGGAGAAGACTTAGCGGAAGTCACCGCAGAATTAGAAAAGATAGGTTTAGGGTTTGGATTTGCCGCAGATGAGGCTTTTAAAGCCGGTGCTAGAATGGCCCAGTTAAGCGGTGTTCTTGGTGGCGGTACTACCGAAGTAGGAACAGAAATAGGTATGATGTTTGGTATGATTTCCGGTATGGATACCGAGTCTGCTATGCAGAGATTAATTAACTTACAGCAACAGACTTTCTTTATGACTAAAGGGCTTGAAGATAATATGACAGCACAGGAAAAAGTAAACACATTACGAAGAGATTCTATTGCTATCTTAGACCAACTTAACACAATCGAAAACCGTTCTGCGGCTACTATGGCTCAAATAACTTTCGTTATGAATCAATTCGCATCACAGGCTCACCTTACTAACGAAAGTATTGCTAGTATGGCTGCTATGTCGGCTACACTTATTGAAGCCGGTGAAGAACAAGGTAAGGGTGGTAGGGCTTTGCGTATGATATACGCTAGGTTAGGTGCTAATACAAATGGGGCTAGGGATGCTATCGAACAATTAGGTATATCTGTTTTCGATGCTACCGGAGACATGAGGCCATTTAGTGATTTGTTGGAAGAGTTAGCAGCAAAATACGAAGGTATGAACGGACAGCAACAACAGGCTTTGGCTCAAAATGTTGCAGGAAACCGACACTATACTCGTCTTATTAAATTATTAGAAAACGTGGACCGTGTTAAAGAGTTAGAGTTAGAGGCTATGGTTCAACAAATGTCTGCACAGGATGAAGTAAACAGAAGATTAGATTCTCAAATATTTGCTTATGAACAATCCGAAGCGGCTATTAAAAATTATAGTGCGGCAGTAGGTAATGCGCTTTTGCCGGGTCTTACCAAGGCTAATAATCAACAGGCTTTGTTTATGAAAACATTGGCTAAACTATTTGACAATGACTTAATAGGTGGTCTTGTAGGCAGGATGGTAATGATGAGCCGAGTCATGGGTAATTTTGCCGGTCCAATATTTCAATCAGTACTAGCATTAAAAAACTTACAGATTGCTTTACAAACACAACACATAGTTATGAAAGCATTTAGCGGTGTTACTATTGTTGATGGTAATATTAAAAAGAAACATACTGCAATTAGCGACGCACAAGCAACTCAAATTAAAGAACAAACCATAGCACTTGAAGATGCTAATGTAAAATTAAGGAAAAAAATATCCACACATAAAGAATATTTAAGAACCACAGAAGCAACTAAGGCTAGTGAGGCTCAAAGAAACAGACGAATAAGAGAAAACACAGAACAACTAAACATTAATAATGCTGCTATTAAAACAAATAATACTATATTAACTACAAAAGTACCTGTGGACCAAAATGCTGCTAACTCACAAAAACTATTAAACAATGAGATTTTAGCAGGTAGTTTAGCCAATCTTAAATATACTATGAGTTTAGGTGCTATTGGTTCTATTATGATGATGTTTGCACAAAACGAAAAAATAATGGCGGCAGGTCTTATAATTACTACTGCTGCTATGGCTATTCAAATGCACCAAACTTATAAAAGTTTAGCGGCTACCGTTGCTTATACTAGCGCACAAACTACTAGTATTGGTGTAGGTGTATTACAAACTAAAATATTAGGTATGCTAACGGCAGGATATACAGCACTATTTAGTGCTGCTACTTATAGTGCAATAGCCATTAGAGGTGTTAAAATAGCATTAGCGTCAATTGGTATAGGTTTTGTCATAATGGGTTTAGATTATTTATTAGAAAAGTTAGGTGTTTGGAATGCGTTATTACCCGATATAGAGCAAAATATGGATAGTTTGAATAATACAATGTCCGACACAGGATTAGTAATGGAATATCTTACTATGGAAACTTCTGCCGTAGTTAATCTTTTAGATGAAAAGAAAAGAAAGTTAGCAGAAATAGCAGATGCTACCGATGAAACTTCTAAGAAATTAGCAGAAGGATACAGAGTGGAAATTGCTTCTTTACAAAAGACAATAGATATGAGAAATGTCGAAGCAGTATCTATGGATGGTTTAGCAGAAAGATATGACACTTATTTAGCGCACCAAGAACAGTTAACATATGTAACTAAAAACAGTGAAGGTGCTTGGGATGATTTTCAAAGAATGGGGCTAAAAGTAGCAGACACTTTAAATACGATTCAAGAAAAGGGAGAAGATTTAACGAATTGGGTTTCTAGTGGTTTAGGTTTAGGTAAATTGGCTGATGGCGTAGCCGGAGAAGGATTCTTTGATAATTTTATTTCCGGTGGTCTAATAAACAAAAGAAAGAAAGCCGAAAAGGGTATGGAAGAGTTTGTGGACCACAACGCTGACTTAATGGTTTTCTTAGAAGGAAAAACATTTGAAACATCACAAGATATGATAGCAGCCTTAGAAGATTACAATGAGTATCTAAGAAATTACGGGCAAGAAGATTTGACAGGTGGTATAGGTACTAGTTTAGATGACGCAACCGAATCTCTATATAACTTTAACAACGCTAGAGAAGAGTTATTCTTTGGCTTTTCTTCTGATAAATTAACTGGCGACCTTGTAAGACAAGTAAAACAACAAGGAGTCGAAACTTTAATAACATCCACAGAAGTAATTATGACTAACAACTTTAACGGAGATATGTCTATACCGGAAATAGCACAGCAACTATTAGATGAAATAGAAATGGAAGGTAATAAAAGAGGAATGATAGTAAATAACTAAGGTGAGTCAATGGTAAGAAGTGTATCAAAAAAATACCAAGTATGGCTTGCAGGTTATTACGATGATTTTAACGGTGCTAGGGCTATACCGGATGATAGAAACAAACCTACTGATACAAGTTATACAGCACTTAACAGTCATTATGGAAATCCCATGAATGGTGAAGCATTTCTAAACCCTAGATTTAGATTCTCTATGGAAGATAGAGAGGTTGATAGTGCTTTAACAAGCGACAATAAAGTATGGGATGGAAACATTGAAACTTTACAAAACGATGGTATATTTGAATGGCTTACATTTGATGACACTAGGTTATCTAAAAATGAATGGGAAGGTCGCTCACAACTACAATATCCCGATGGAAATATACCTAATAGATATAAGTTTAATAATGACACATCTGATTACTCACAAGGGTATCAGAGGTTTATCAACGGACATAATAGCGACGCTTCCTACATAGTACCGACAGGAGATAACGACGCTACTTTTGGTAGGAGTGATATGAAAACACACGATGCTACACAACATGGTCTAAAACAAGCAGGTTTATTAACGGGAAATATAACCCCTAAAGGTAATTTTATTCAAAAAGCAAACTTAGCAGGTGTTTTTACCGGAGAAATAACCGCACACAATAGTGCAGATGATACACCTACAAATCTAATGCAGGATATTTATTCTCCGGCTAAAAAACCATTTTTAATAGTACAATCTTCTAGGACAAACAGTAGCAATTCTGCTACTGTACCTACTATAATTTATGACGGTCCACTTAACACACGATTAGATGGAGATATTTTTACGGTAAGACTAGCCGTACAAAGTGCTAAAGTAATTGGTGCTTGGGCTGATACTGGTATAAAGTTTGAAATAGGATTTCCTGTATCCGAAGCAGGGCTGTTAAATGATACAGGTTATAGTAATACCCCTGCCATAGATTACACATTAGATTTATCCTCAATCAGTTATGATACACAAGCATTACTAATCAACCCTAATTTTGCTACACCGGAAGTCACTAATGATAACGTGTGGTTAGATATTGATTTTGTTTTTGATTACACTAATAATAATTTTGATGTGTATATTAACGGTAGTTCTCACGCTACTAACATAGCCATGAATGATGCAGCGAAAGATGGAACATCTGACGGTGCTACTACCGCATCTAATTTATATGGTTATCAGTTCACTGTGACAGACGAAGGTACAGCAGGTAATAATGGTTATGTTTCTTACTTGATGTTAGATAGAGCAGGGTTGGTAAGATATTTAACTGATGATTTTACTACAACGGAAGAAGTAGAAATACAAACTATGGATATACAAACTGTGACAAACGGTTTATCAACTTGTAAAATTACAATAGCAGATGACCCAAAAGATAGCGGTACTACTAGAGGTACTGCTTCCTCTAACTATTTGTTAAACTTAAGAAGTTTGTTTGTATCATCATCACCTTTGAATTGGAGTATTCTTGTATTCGCAGATAACACTAGTAGAATAGATAGACCAGTATGGAGAGGTGAGGTTGGTAGTTTTAACATAAAACAAAAGCGTAGGAGTAGAGTTTTAGAATTACAGGCTTTTGATACTATGCTTAATTTAGATAAACAAATACCATTATGGGATGTAGGACAACTGGGCCAAAATACATCGGAAGAATCGCTTGATTATTGGTCTTATGACGCTAAAGGGTTTAGAGATGCTATGTATTTAGGTGCAGGTAAATTAAAACTATTAGATGGTAATGTAGGATTTGATGAAAACACTAGTTATAAAGAGTCAACAGACCAAAGAACACAATTGGGTTCGGGCCATCCTATACAGATGTATAACAACGAAAACTCATACGGCCCTAATGATATAGAAGATTCATATGAAGGTTATGGGATAAGAGGATTTGTTCAAGATACTGCTTCTAGTAATACCGTAATAATAATGCAAGACAGCCAACATGGTATGACTACTAGTACTAATAATATAATTAACGTAAAAGCAAGTAATGGATTTACTAAAATAGGTGCTACGGTTTTATCACCAAGTAGCGGTACTGATACTGAAATAGAAGTATCAAGTATTGATGTACCATACAGTAGTGTTAGAGAAGCCGCTAAAATTATTTATATGGGTAAGTTTATGGGTGAAACAATCGCAAGCGAAGAACAATATTTAGAAGATTTAGACTTACCAACTGATAATACTAGGTGGTATAGTTTTACGACAACATTTCCTAGAACAACTAATGCTACATCAGACAAATTACAAATATATTTTGACACAGAACCTACTTTAAAAATAGGTGATATATTTTACATTAATAGAAAAAACGACGCAGGTTCAGTTAATCTATCAAGTGAGTATATGAGAGGAATTAAAGTCACAGGTGTTAAAAAAATGAGAAACACTTATGCTAGTGCAGCAGATTATTTTACTAAAGGTTCAACAATTAATTCATTTATTTGGGTTGTTAGTACTAACTGTAATTATAGCGGTAGTGAAAGTCATGGTACATACGCCAACAGCAGTAGTAGCGCAGGTGGTACATCCTTTTTATCGACTACGGCAAGATTTTCTTTTGCTAAGGCTACTGGTGCTGTGTATAATATTTTTAGGACAGATTTAACTAATGTGCAATATAGAGCATTACACGCTAGATGGATGAGAGATTTACCGCAAAGCCTGTGGTTTCAATATCATTTTGGTGTAGTTAAAAGAAACCCCATAGATGAGCCGCCACCTATGCCCCAAACAGGATATTTACTAGGTACAGAAGCCGCAGCATACTCTAGGATTTCACAAAGCCAAACAATTAACAGTACAACTACTGTTATAGAAATAGACGAAACTGCTTATAATGCCGCACCAAACGCAGGTGTGGCTGAAATATGGTCTACTAAAAACTTAAGTCCTGCTATATATAAAAGAGCAGATGAGTTTAAAGAAAAGTTTATTTATCAAGCAAAGGTAGCCGTATCGGGAAGCCCTAACAAATGGTATTTATTAGGTGTAAAATATATCACAGGAAACTATACAATAGACAGTAGTTTTAACTATGCAGAAAACGGTGTGGATAAAAGACTTTATGTTAAGTTCCAAAACATTGATGATGACTATAAACATATGTGGTTGCTTTGGGCTGATATGAGAAATAATGGTTTAGCAGATGCAGACGGTTCTCAAAGAAAGGTAGATTTTGGTTTACAATATCCGCTAAATAAAAATTATGATTTTGATTTGTATTTTGCAGACCAAGTGGATGAAAATGGTAGGATAGATAAGTTTGCTTCTCTAAAAGTAAATGAGGATTTAGATGTATGGAATATAGATTCAACAACAGACCCTATAACGCAATCGGGCTTTTCAAAACCTATTGATTATTCTTCGCCACAAGTAATTACTTTACAGGAAAGTGGTGGTAAGTTAAGAGTGGTAACAGGTAATACTGGTACACTAACAAGCGGTGATTTAATTTACCTTATTAATACTAACGACCACGATGGTATGCACGTAGTCGATTCTGTAAGTAGTAATACATACATACATACTACTACTACATATGTAGGTAATGGTAGGGGTACAGGCGGTGCTTTTTATTGTCCCGTTGTAGGTAGTGAATCAGACTTTGAAAAATACCATGATTGGGAAAACAAAGCAGGTGCTTTTATAGCCGTTGACGCATCTAAGTTTTTTAACCTTAATACTAATGCTAACGGTGGGAAAACTGGACAGGCGGCAGGGGGAAGAACAGACCTAATAGATTACGTTGTTGAATCTGATGGTGAGAGAGCAGGATTCCCTGCACTTATAGACAATTATTGGACCGAGGCTATTTCTTCCTATCAAACAACAGGAGATTTAACCTTAGAACACCCGAACCAAAACATAATGATTTCAGACGCTACGCTTGCTACCGATGGATTTGTGGATGGGTATAAAGGATTGCCTGTTAATGATATTACTATATTTGCTGATGAGGGTATAGGTAAATTAGTGACTAGAATGAATGAAGATGGAAATAATTCTATTATCAATTATTTTCATTGGGATGGAAGATTAACAACTGAGTTTTCAAGCACAGGGACTTTAACCGTAGGTACTGCGGGTACTTACTTTAATATACCTTACATACCAATAAGTCGTACAGGCCATGCTCATATAACTGGTGGTGTCACAGAAGGTATGATTCTTAGAAGGACGGCTACTGACAATACTGTCACTGAATTAAATATCTTAAAAGTAAACAGCGAAACAGAGATATGGGTTTATGATGATGGAAATTGGGCTACATCAGATACTTATGTTATCCCTATACAGTTAGCAAATGTAACTACTTTAGATGGTACACAATTTACTGGTGCTGATGAAATAGATTATGTAAACCTAGAGCAAAACCTTTGGAATGTTTACCATGCTACCGATATAGAAAACATAAGTGATATAGGATTAGATTTACAGTTTGGTACAACAGAAGGTGGAGAAACTACACCCGTAGCCTATGAAGTACACGCAACTGTGTATTCAGAATATATGCTACGTTTAATGATGCATATTGACGGGTTTTATAAAAACCCTAACGGTGGTACATATTGGGATAGTGATAAGATTCGTATGCTTTGGAATGCTGCTATAATGGATACTTGGCTTCCTAGTGCTAAAGTGACAAGTGTTTACGATATAAACAACGTTCCAATTACAAGTATTATGTCTGATAACGATTCTTACGGGTCAATAGTGGATAGTAGGAGTAGTACTTTAGGCTCAATAATAGGTAAGATACAACAAAAATCGGGTTATGGTTCTAACGGTACTTACCAAAGTTTTACTTATGGTATAGGTAGGGATAACAGATTTGAGTTTAGACCTAACTATAATAGTGGTATTGCTCTAAACAGAGACAACATGACAGTAAACAATATAAGTGTACAGTTAAGCGGCCAAATAACAAACGTTAGAGTTTATTACAATGAAGGTGCTTCTTTTGCGGATTGGCCTAGCGTTGGGTTAGATGATACTACAACTTGGAAGATATTAGACCAACCTAGTATAACTAGTGGAAGTGAGGCTTTGTTAATAGCACAACAAGAATATAATAAGTATAAAAATAATCCTCTTTCTATAACAGCAGAACCATTCTTAGATAGTACAGTAGGAAATAAAATGATAGACGATGGACGTTATGGATACATAGCAGACCCGTATATAGCATTAGGTGAAGTAAGTGCTTCTAGTTATTATGGATATGTCACTAATTGGACTAGAGTAGGTTTAGGTGGCATTCCTTTTAACGGTATGGTAAACGCTTTGGACGGCAATATGAATATCAGTATTAGTGATTTAGGTAATAGATATGGTACTTCTAAAGAAGACCAAACGGCTTCGGGAGATATAAAATGGAAAAATAATTACTACTGGTATGGTAGCAACTCTATTAGCAACGCAGTACAGGTAGTCCATATACCAAACAAAACACCCTTTGTTAGTACACAAACAGGAGAGCATTTAAGGATGTGGATAGGGTTAAAAGCAACACAAGCCACAGATGCTACAATAGACACAGCCGAGTTTACAATTTATTTAAGTGATTATTCTTTTAGTAATGACAAAGATAAAACGGCTACTTTAACCGATGCTACTTATCAAGAAACACTAGACGTAAAACATAGTGGTTTTTATGAAGTTCCTATTCCTGTGACTTACGGCGCACAGGCTAACTCTACTATTGTAGTTTCTTTTAACGCAGAATACTGCCGAGCGTTGTTGCGTCATAGATGCGGAAATCCCGATGGTAGTACAATTTTATCAGATTATAACCATGCTAGTACACCTAACACAGATAGTATATTCCCAATAGGTTGTAGGAAATATACTGGGGCTACTGAAATAGGTTCTAGTACAAACGGTGGGTTTAGGGACAATAGGGCTATATGGTATGCTCCACGTGTACACGTATGCCGTGATTTATCCTACGTTAAAGGTAGTGCCGTTTTAGTCACAGATAAAGGTTTAGAATTGACAAACGAACCTATGATTATCCAAAGCCTCAATTGGTCGGTCAAAGCAGGTAGTACAGAAGATGTTAAGTTTATATTAGAAAGAGATGAAAGTATAGAAAAGGGTGGTTTAATAAGTTATCTTTTCCCTAATACTAATACTGCAAGACAAAAGAGTAAAAATAATAACGACTCTTCTAATCAAGGATACGAAGAACAAGACGATAATTTAATACCACCTAGACCGCCTACTGGTGGCTCTTTGATAGACCCTTTCAAACCTAAACCTAGTGGTACTACTGATTCGACAGGAACACTTTATGACGCAGGTAAGAAATTAGGTTTAGGCGACTTTTCCTCAACGGCATATGGTAAGTTAAAAGGTAGGATGAACCTACCTAGTGATAGTTTGTCTCCGGCAGGTAAGTTTTCTATACTAGGTTCAGATAAACCTAGTATTACACCTACTACAATGAAAGGTATAGAAGGTATGGATGTCGATATATCTAGCAGTAGTGGAAATACTACTGTTACTTCTGATGGATATGTTTTCGCAGCAAAGGGGCTACAAGGTACGGAAGGTAATATAGTTTCTCAAGAGTCTAGTATAGAAACTATTTTTAATGTACCACAGGATATTGTGAGCAATAGAATGAGTATACAGGCTTATATTACACATGGTCCTACGGTTTCATCATCGACTACTAACGCTGTATTGTATGTTACAGTTACAATCCCCGAAACAGGAAAAACATTTACTAATGAGATAAAGGTAAGGACTGGTATATCTAATCAATCAATTGCTATAATGCCTCTAAGACCAATAGAAGGATTGAAAAATGCAGGAAGAAAAGTTAAGGTAAGTATAACAAGAAAAGCAGGTATGGGTAATGACGATGCTAACACAACAAGTCTTACTATACACAATTTAGAAATAAAAATGCACAGGGCTTCTGCACATACAACATCATCAAGCAGTCAATTTTCACCAATATGATTCTCTTAAAGATACTATTGCTTTAGCCTTTCTTCTAGTTATACCGTTTACCATCATTAATTCTTTTTGAGTTACTTTTTTCTTAAGTATATTGTTTACACTACCAAAGTGTTCTAACAAACCTTGGGCTTGTTTTACCGTAATACCTTCTATTGCCGTCAACATTCTAACTCTATTATCTAAATCGGCATTTTTTATCTCATTTTTTTTCTGCGTATCTAATCTGTATTCAGCCATTCCTTGTTGTGTATGATTTATTACTAACCACTCTGTGAAATCATCCATAGTAGTCACTTCCATGTATTTTATTTTAGGAAATCTTTGGTAAAATGTAGTTTTAAATTGTTTTATTACCTTTTTCATTTTAGCCATTTCCATAGCCTTCATCTTAGCACTCGGCCTACCATGTTTCATAGGTATGAACGGTTTTAATTCAGTACCATAAACTACTAGAAAAGGATTCTCACAAGACTCTTCTAAGTCTCTTAACTGTTCAACTATTGTACGTGTCCTTCCGTAGCCCATTATTGACCTATAAAGGTCATTGATTTCTTTGGCTTCTATACCCCAAGTACCCATAGTATAATCAGATGCTTTCATACGACATACTTTTACGTCTTTATTACCCATTCTCATTAACAACTTATTAACTACTTTAGGGTTTTCCCTATCATCCACTAGCAACATATACAGTATACAGTTTGGGGGGTTATTAAAGACTACCAACCTTGTGTGGTATAAACCTCACCATCTATCTCTATCATATAGGAATTACAATTACCACAAAACTTTTCCAATTTAGTTTGTGTAGTCCAATCACCCCCACAAGTAATGCATTCTTTTGCTTGCTCTAAAGTCATCATTGTCATTGTCATCATAATATTACCTCTTTACTCCATCGTGCGCCCAACATGGACCTGCATCCATACAACATTTTGTAGGTACGTGTTCGTAGTCTATAATACTACTTACGTGGAATCTTGATGTGTGTTCGTTATAATCTCTCCAATTTAGTTTTGAGATAAAATTAACTATACTTTCAACACTTTTTGTTTTTTGTCCCTTTGTCAAGGTCGAAGGATGTGCAAACCATCTAAGGTTTTCCGCTAGGTGTTGAACTAACGCTATCCTATGTGTATGTTTAGGGTTTTCTTGCCTCATAGCCTTCTCTAAGCAAGGGGGAATAGGTATCTGACCTGCACTACCTATCTCACCATTAAACTCCCCAACAGGCGTTATTTCTTGTGAGGGATTGTTTGCTATCCATCTTCTAATATCAAAACCTTCTTCGGGTGCTTTACCTCTGAACGGGTCTAAATGTAATAGGTTTTTCTGTGGCTCTGCGGGTATGTTGTAAGACAAAGGATTTACCATAAAATTACTTGCATCTATATTGACAGACCAACGCCCTCTTTTCGGGTTATATGTATCGGGGATGCGAGTTAACTTTTGAGGAAAACCAACACCGTCTAATGTTTTCAAACCTTTAGCCCTATCTTTTTGATAACGTTCTAAGTGTTTCGCTATTGATGTACCCTTAATAGGTTTATCGAAGAATTGATGTACATGAAAACCCCTACCAGTAAAGACTAACCTAACATCTCCACTAAGTCTAGTGAGTAATACGGACACATCTCTTTTAACATCTTCCATAGTACCATCTTCTAACATATCAAAATCCCACCATGCTCTATCCATGACTACTGATTCAACATCATACTTCCAAGAACGGTGTGTTTCTCTTCTCTCAAAAGAATAGAGAGAAGTATAACAAGATGCCTTACCATTTATTTTGTTTATATAACTGTTAAAATCATCGACACTTTCGCAAGGGGTACGGCGTAGCCCAATCTCGCGTGGAAATCCTAGAGGCATGATTATTCCTCTAATTTTACTGATTGTACACTACCACATTCACAAGCATACAGAAGTATTTTTTCGGGAGAAGTACCTTCTTCACCAGTTACTTTCCATATTTCCTCTTTGCCTTCCCACATATCGTCAGAACCACACGCTATACATTCTATTAACATAAAACTACTCATACTTCCCACCCGTTTATTCCGTTCATTTCCGCTTCACAGTTAAGTGAATAATCACACCACATAGGACAGAAATAGTCATTCCATTTCATAGGCCATTCGTGGGAAATAAGTGAATGTATAGTGTCGTATAATGATTCCTCAAAGGAATTAAAAGACCTTTCCAAAGCAGGTTCTAACAAGGCCCAACCACGCTCTGCTCCGACCCACATAGTTTTACCTCTTTTATCACCTTCTAATAATAATTTATCATCTGCGTCATATTCGTAGTCGGGGCTTATGTATAAGTAGTGGGAAACTTCTTCATAATCTAATTTTCTTAGCATTCTATTATAGTATACTAATTCTTTTCTAGTCCTACCTAATTTAGACATACTCATATTACCTGTCTTCAATTCGACTAAAATTAATTTACCAGTTTCGGGATGTTTTAATACACCATCTATAAGACCAACCCATACAATAGGTTGCCCGTTCAATTCTTCATAGACTTCGTGCTTCACTTCTGCTTCCACTACTTCAAACCCACCCATGTCGTGCGCTATCTGATGTAATAGAAGGTTTAAAGAATCGACTCCCTCATCGTCGGCCACACCTTCCTGTTCTGCTGCTTCCATCAATACGTCTGCACCTTCTAATAGACCTCTCTCCATAACATTGTGTATGGCGACACCTCTAATCATTTCTTCGGTAGCAGGGGGTCTAGGTATATCCGTGATATACCCCCAATAGTATTGTCTAGGACACATCTTGTAAGTCATGTAAGATGACTTACTAACTCTTAACGCCCCTTTATCCGCAGGGTTGTATGAAGATGTTTGCATTGTAATCACTCTTCTTCCGCTACTAAACCTGCATCCCAGTTTTCAAAGGTAGGTTGGCCTGTACCATAAATATTCTGTTGACAATAAGGACAAGTTTCACTCTTAGTTATATTTTTAACAATAGGTATCATAAGTGTTTTATTACAATGCACACAAGTAGGTTTTTCTAGTTTGTCTAACTCATCTAAAAGGTTATACATTATCGCTTGCATTTTTCCTACATCGTTACCAATTATATTAATCGCTTGTGCTACTTCATTTACAAATCTTTCAAAATCTTCTTGTTTTACTTTCGTCATATTATCACCAATCTTTATTACACATATAAACTATACCCAGTTCCTTATGGTTATTCCATAAGCAGCATTATGTAAAGGTTGTGCATCCCAAGATGCCAACTCATAATAAGGTATAACTTTGCGTAATATGAATCTTTCGACTAGTATTTTTTCCCCTATTTTAGTTATACCGTCTATGTCTTTAGGGTCGTCAAAGGCTATGTATTTACCATTTTCATTTATAGATACTAAAAAGAATGAACCCTTTCTATACCCTTTACCTAGAAACTCATTAGCCCAAGCCGCACCTGCCGAAGAACCCGATAAAACTTTGTAGTTAGACAAGTCCTTTTCCAATTTACCCTTCATACACAATTCCTTAGCATCGACTTTACCCTTCATAATATTGTTTACCAATTCCATGTTTTTCATAGTAATATCGTTTTCCGATTCGCCCGATAAAATACCCTCTATTGTGGTATGCATAGCCTGTTTCATAACAGACGGCATCCTACTTTGTTTCATTTCAATACCTTTAACGTAAATATTAGGGTCATGGTAATTACCATCGGACCATATTACTTTTGCGGTATATCTATTCTTAGCAACAAGTATTATTCTTGTACACCATTTTTCAAACTGTGTAATTATAGGACTCATTCTATTGTTAATAGACTCTAGCATTTGCTCGCCCATTTCGGGGCTAGGTATTTGACAGAAAACTGAATCTGTATGCCCATATATTACCTTGAAGCCTACTCTCTCTGCCTCAACCATTAACTCACCTAGAGTAGCCCTAGAGGTGTGTGTTATAGCCGCCGCTACTTCGGGGTGATACATACCGTACTTAGCATCTCCACAGACACCATACATAGAAGCAACAAGTGTCTTGGCGGCAAACTGCATACAATCCCACTTAGCCTTTTTCTTGCCTTCGCTCATAATCATTTTCATCTTAAAAGTATTTCTTAGGTCAGTCATTTTATCCATTTGTCTTACAAGCAATCCCTTTTTATCCTGTGTAAACTTACTACCATTACCACAATCCGTACCATTTTGGTCTAGGGTATCCCAACTTATATTGTACTTCTCTGCGTTGCTGTGATACATAGCCTTAATATCTAAGATACCTACATTATCGTACACACCTGCTTCAACATCTAATATGTCAGCACCTTGATAATCCACTTTATCAAACTGGGGTTTAGTAGGTATTCTCTCATTGAAATCTTTATCCATCAAAACTAACTGTGAAAACATTTTAGTAATGAAGGGTGTTGATTTAATATCGCATTGTACGATATGTTGTAAAGAAGTGTAATATTGTAATGCATTGACGGCCTCATCTAGTTTAGGTAAAAGTCTTACATCTTGTCTGCAATAGTGTATGTATAAGTCTCTATCTTCGTACCAAGATTCATCGTGTCCTTTCTCCAACTCAACTTTCTTTTCTCCTAATATTTCTTCTGCTACATCGTTTAGTTTGTAAGAGGGTAGTTTACCATTCTTTAACTCCCATAATTTAGACACGGCTAACATTAAGTCTATACAGTTTCTTCCGACAATAGGTTGCGACCAATCACCAAACTCATACCTTATCTTTCTTAGCGGGCTTAGTGTCAATTCAGACAAACCCGTTGCTCTGCACCTTTCTATAATCTGTTTAATATCAGCACCGACTACATACCAACCAGTTATAATATCGGGGTCGCACTTCTTAAGATGACGCATGAAGTGTATCAACATAGACCTTTCATTAGGAAAAGCCATAGCGGGTGTATCGTAGGTGTATTCACTCAATTGCGAATAAGGCTTACCCTCACCGTCTTTTAATCCCTGCTTCGCAAGCGTCGGCTCGACAAACCAAACATATTCTTTTTCGCTAAAGTTATCATAGGCTACTATGACTCTCATATGTCCTGTCGTTGGCGACCACTCTGCATCTAAATACCAAGTCCTATGTTCATAGTTAGGTATAGGCTCATTACCTTGATTTATGTAATCAGCCAAAACTTGATTAGGGTAAGGAATATTTGCTTCCCATGTCTGCCCTGCTTTACTTAACTGTCTAACATCATATTCAGAAGCACATATTATCTTAGTTAGTTTTTCCCCAAAAAGACCAGTATAACCATCTTCCTTTCTAACGGCTTCCGCTATGTAAGGTGCATCTTCTGTTTTTACAAAACAGTAAGGCCAATGGCCTTTGATAGTTTTATCATATCTTTCTTTGTTTGGTGTCCTTCCTCTTATGATTATATCCCGCCCTCTTCCACGTTCAATTATCATTTTCCCCGACATCCCTTCTTAAGATATACATATTATTACACTTTTCACATTCATACAAATCGACACCTGTGTCTAACTCCTGTGAAAACAACCAAGAAAATGTTGCCCCACAATTATTACACGGACCTTTAGGCGGTGAATTAGTTTTACCAATCATGTTAAATCTTCTCCCTTATTCTCCCGACCCAAGTTTTCATTAATAGAGTTTTGCATATCTTTAGTTTCCTGCGACATAAAAAACGACTCTTCAAATGCTTCCGAAAACTCGGCTCTAACATTTATCGAAGCCACATATTTAACACCTGTTTCTCTATCAATAAAAATTAAAGTGTTATTACCTTGCCTACCTTCCGGCAAGGAAAAGTCATAGTTAAGTAATATGTGTCCTAAACGAAAGGTAAGAAAGTTTCCATTAGTACTACTGCTTGTCTTAACAGGTCCTAAGTCGTATATAACCATACTTAAGCCCCCGTTGACATCTGAAAGATAAAGTCGCCATCACCTAAACTAATAACCATAGGTTTAGCCATACCGACCTCTTCAAAGTCCCATATACCTATGTTTACATCATTACTCAAGTTAGCGAAGATATACTCAAAACCACCTGCGTAAGTAGCAGTTAAGGGCATAGCGGGCATACCGCCATTCATACCCTTAGCATTTATAACAGTATTAGTTTTACCTTTAAGTGTTTTACCGACGTTCACATTTAATTTGTCATCTTCATAGGATAAAGTATATCTGTTAAACTTTTGACCGTTCATAGAATCACATCTAAACGCTTCGTATAAATCCGTAGTATTCAAATCGCTAAGTAATAGTCTTACGGGTAAACTACGTCCATCATTGGTATTATACTCAAAGGTATCAATATTAATTTTATTAGCCAATGCTTGTGATTTTTCAGTCCATTGTGCTATGGTCTGTGGTGTGTGTGGGAATGCCTTCGCTTCCTTACTAGCAGTTAGTGTCGTTTGTTTGTTGCTACTCTTGTAAACTACTTTAGAATCTGCTACGTTAGGTGTAATGTATAGTATACCACCATGATACTTCAACACACCTAATGTATTGTCAATATCAGTTATGACTACTTCACCCTCACCTGTACATGGTATAGACAATCTCATCAGAGAAGTAACACCGTCCTTTACTAAAGAACAGAAGGAGAGTCTACCCCCTTCTGCCTTTAGAATCAGACTCCACAATTGAGCGTGTGATGTACCGTCAATAGTGTGTTTACGTTGAGCCAGTTTTAACAACCAAATCAATGACGTTGTATCAACGACTATACTCAATTCAACCACTCTAACCCAATAAACTCAAACTTACCATCAGTAATACGTGCTACGTCATGTACAGAACCTACCTTCTCGATATGCGCCCCTTTCATTTCTTCAATCTTTGCGCGAACCACCCATTCATTGTCTTTTAGGTTTCTATCACCTTCGACACCTGCGGCCAAATCAGCCTTCTTTTGGTATCTTGATAGGAATATTTGTTGTGAAAACTTCCGCATAGTACCCTTTTCCCATTCCGGTCTGTGGCCTACGGTCATCAATACCTTTTTACCAGTACCGTCATCCATGAATTGTGATACTGCTTTTAAGTGAAAGGTAAAGTATACCTTTGCTACGTTGAGGCTGTGTAAACGTGTCAGAACATTTCTGTAAAGTCTGTTTCTTTCTCTCCATTCTTTTTGGTTAAAAGTACCGTCTTCTGTTTCTATGACTCCACGTGATAGTAAAGATTTACGCATGGCGTGTTCACACCACTTTAAGAAAGTCGAGCCACCATCAAAGATTACACCACCTACCGATTCGGGGTCTGCCTTTACCTTGTCTGCAAGTATATTTACATACCAAGATGTCTTGTCAAGAATAGCCTTGTAGTCTACGTTGTTTTCTTCATCGAATATAGAATCGTCTGTTTCATCGTGTAGAGGTAGTACAACTACATTAGGTGTGTTAGGATAAACTACATCCACCGTTGAACGCGCTGAATTATCAATATCGAAAAGATATACAGTTTTACCTGCTTCTATCTCATCTTTAAGTAAAGAAAGGGCTAACCCTGTCTTGAGAGTATTTTCGTGTCCTACGAAAGCCATACGGTGTTGTACCGTATTGACTCTGTTGTTATCAAACAACTCTCTATAATAAGATTCGTCAAACTTATTTGACGGCTCTGCGGTCTTCGTGTCAGCATTTTGGTTTGGTGCTTTTGCTCCCCAAGTCATATTAACACCTTAAAACATTACACATATAAACTAAGCGGTAGGTGCTATGATAGCGGCATCCGTCATTAACAACAAAGCCGCTATCGAAACAGCACTTTCAAGAGAGTTTAATACTACTTGCGTAGGGTCATAGACTCCATCTTCCTTAGCCTTTCTCATTTCTCCGGTCTTACCGCACATATAATACGCCTTACCGAGAGAATACCTAGTTTTTGTCGCACCACTATTCGATACAATAGTAGTTATAGGTGTTAACAAACCGTTTACAAACAATTCAAAGACTTCGCCACTATGCCCCGCTTTTCTTAACGCTTGCGAAGCATGGTACAATGTTGCACCGCCACCTATAACCACACCGCTTTCTAGTGCTAGTTTACAAGCATTAACCGCATCATCGACTCTCTCTTTACTTTCTGTCTGTTCGACATCAGTACTACCACCGACATAAATAGTGGATACACCCGAAGTAATTCGCTGTAAACGGTTGTTATATTCTTCCCGCAACCAGTCGTTAGTTTCACTATCTCTCTGTTCAGTCAAATAATTTATGTGATTAGTATTATCATTTTCTTTTACGGAAAGAGTAGTAGTGGTAGGGCTTGAGTCAAAAGTTTCACAAGTACCCATCTGTTTACTTGTTATTTCCTTAATAGTTTCTCCCAAAGAAACCTTGAATAAATGACTGTTTGTAGCACTACTTATATCTTCTAACCATGCTTGTTGTTGTTGAGGCATACCACTAGGTTTAACAATACATACACTAACTTTACCTTGAACGATATTCACCAAAAGATTCTGCAACATCATAGGGTTATAATCCGGTGCAAAAATAACTAAAGGTTTATTTTCCTTAACAGCAATTTCCAAAGAAGGTACTAGCGACTGGAAACTCTCTAGTTTTTCCGTAGTAGTAATTATCATAGGGTTTTTATATTCGCATTTATTCCTAGATGCATTAGCCATTACAGCGTGTGCGAAACCTGCGTTTACCTCTAACCCTTTTGATTCTCTAACATATGTTTCAGTAGTAGGTGATTTCTCTATGGTTATTGCACCATGCCTACCTACCTTTTCAACAACACCCGCTATTAAATTACCTAATTCTCTGTCATTGTTAGAGGCTATCGTAGCGACATTTACTAAATCAAAGTCGGTAATACTTTCAGATTGGATAAACTCTTCTGTCTCCGACAAATATAACTTGAACTCATCTCTTATTTTTAAGGGAGAAGTACCGCTTTCCATCAAAGAAAGAGAACCATTACACAACGTTTGTGCAATTAGAGTAGCCCCAGTCGTTCCATCACCGGATTTTTCTTGGGCTTCACTTGCTACCTCCTTTAACAAATCAATACCCATTTGTGCGTAGGGGTCGGTGTCATGCACAGCCCTCGCTATACTGACACCATCGTTAAGAATAACAGGCATACCAATAGGGTTCTGTATTATTACAGTCCTAGCATTAGGACCGAACGTTCCCTTTACTGCGTTGGCTACTTTGTTTACTCCTAAAAGTAATTTACTTCTTGCTTCTGCTCCTGTAATCAAACTCATAATATCACTCCAAACTAGAATCATACAGTAAATCTTCCGATTCACCGTAATACTCTTCCATAGTTATGTGTTCCCCTTCCTGTAAAGAAAAGGCCACTAAATCTGTATAGTGTACAGAGATAGGTGATGTAGGGTTAGAAGGCTCTAACAAAGTAGTAAAGGAATCACTACGCAATACAACATGGTCGCCCATATTTAGGTCGATAGGTACAAACCCACCCACACTTTGAACCTCAAAAGGTTGCTCTATGATAAGACCAAACTCATTGTGTGATTCATACTTAGCGAGAATTACAAACTCTCCTAAAGCCTTCCAACTCCTGTTCACGCTTCCCACCCGTTATCCCCATCATCAGAGAAGTCCGGTTCTGTTAGTGCTGCTATCTCATCGAAAGCCCACCAACCGTTTACAGACATTCTATCTTCCATTTCACGTGTTCTCCAAGCCTGTCCGACAATCATAAGTTTAGTACCTACACCGAAGGATGGAACATCTTCACAGTATACATCAATTGTACCTGCTAGTGAAGTAATGTCTGTATCACCACAAACTAATATAGAGCCGCCGTTGTCTCTAGGGTCTATGTGTATAACTTCAACCACAGTAGCACACATTCTATCCCACCAACCATCAGTACCGTTGTGTTGGTCGTAATAAGGACCTAACGCACCTAAGTTTGGTAGCATATTTTCCTGTCCGATAATAGCAGGTAGCATATCTAACGGTGAACCGCTAAAGATAGAAGATAAATTAGTATCAACGGTAGCATCTGAAACGTTAGCGTTTAGATAGCAACGGTTATTCTTACCTGTTTTTAGGGGAATAGTAAGTGGGGTAAAGGTTGGGAATTGTTTATCCGCAGCCGTAGCACTACCACTTACAGTAAATACTTGTGGCTCACCAGTTGTACCCTGTGGGCGACCAAAGAATAACGATGTTCTTTCTCTCTCATCTTGAGGTCGAGGCGCACCATACTTGAAGTTAGCATCTCCACTAGGGAAGGTTGCATTGTTTTTATCCCATACTACATAGAAATGTGTGTTGGCATCTAACTGCATAGTGTGTTTTGGTAGTGTAGAAACATCTGTTTCAGCGTTACCGAAATATTTTTCAGCACTCAATCTAGTATAAGAGCCGTCATGGTTATCTTCAAAGATAACAACAGAACCATTATCAACAAATGTTTGCCTTACTTCTGACGAAGCACTACCCAATTGATTCTTCATTTTATTATAGAGAATCTTACCCCATTCTTTCGGGCGTGGTACTGATATAAACATACCTTCGTATGTATCTGCCCCTGCTCTACGCATTCTCGCATTTTCTGATGTAATGTTTCTACCTGCTACTCTAAGAGCGAGGATGAAACAATCATCTTCCGAGCGACCGGCATTTTTCCATGCCGCCCCCTGTTCTGCGAGGACTGCGTTAGCCCTCTCTTGCACCATCTCCGGTGCGACGTTCAACGTTTTCGCGATATTATTTAACATTTCATTACCCATGTTTTTTCACCTTACTAACCCAAGCCTAATCCATTACACATATAAACTATGCTACCAACAACCTCACGAAATTATACTTAACAATGTCATCATCGACACCATTAAGCACATCTCTCTCTGAAATTATCGCTGAATCAACGACTTGGAGTTTTTTTGTTGGTTGTGCATCCCGCAAAGCAGTATCAAAAACAGCACGTATTATCTTTCGACAATCATATTCCTTAATTAAATCATAGGCTGCATCTGCATCTGAAAACTTGAAACATAAAGATAGGAAGTGATGAGCGTCAAAACTATCGACAGTTAAACTTAAGATAAAACTATTGGCTTCGTCGCCTTCAAGACCGTGAAACGCTTGTAGTGCATTAATAGCATTCCGCAAATCCCCTGCGTGTGCTTTACATATAACTTGTAATTGTGTTTCACTAATCTCAACGTGTTCCTGTCCGCATATATACTGTAACCTACCCATCATTTCTTCAATCGTTATAGGTCTAAACTCTATTGTCCTACATCTTGAACGTAAGTAAGGACTTACTTTTTCGATATTATTACAAGTAAGAATAAAAAGACCCTGTGCATTCTCTATAACACCTTTCAATGCTGACTGTGCTTCGTGTGTCAACTGGTCTGCTTCGTCTAGTAGTATGTATTGTCTGTAATTACCACAACGTGTAAGCGGCAATAATTCTTCTTCAACAAATGCTATCCCTCTAGTTTTCTTAGAGGAAGCATTGAACACGTGTATGGGGTATCCTCTTTCATTAGCAAGAACGTGAGCATATGTCGTCTTACCTACACCTGCCGCCTTACTATGTAGTAGAAGGTGTTGGTCGAAATTAGAAAAATTATTATTCGCTACCATTTCATCGAAAGTAGTAGGTCTATATCTGACCGCCCATAATTGTTGCATAAGTTAGGCTAAAATAATACACATATAAAGTATTAGATAGTATCTTCCATCAAGAATGCACGTGTAGCGTCGTACAAAGCGACTACCTCTGCGTGTGATTTCCTACCTATTATTTCACCATGTCCCCTCTCAATCAATAGTACTTGTACCAAACCCGCCATGAACCCTCTTAAGAATGTCTCATCTATTTTAGCATCATGGAAAAACTCTTCTGCGTCTGAATCTTCTTCTTCAACAAAATCAAGAAGCATTGTTCTTAGTATAGCAGCATCAAACATATTCTCTTGTGTTAACATTCTTGACATATCAACGTAAGTATTAGTGTGAAGCATAGCGGATAATAGACTACTCAAATCTTCTTTCATATCTGCTCTCATATGTAGTACCAACCTAGTGTCATATTAACTCTTTCTTAAACAGTTCAGACATACATCAGATTCCGGCGGTAGTATTCTTATTCTACCACAAGAACATTGTACGGCTTTCTTCCTTTGTGTAGGTGTCATTACGGTAGGACTACGGGTATAAAGTATGTCATCACGACTTTTGATTAACTCTCTATCAATATCATAAATCAAATGTGATGCCTTTATACCGATAGCATTCTCAACCTTCTCACTACCCACTGATATTATCTGTGGATTCTTAGAAAGAAGTGCTGAAAGACTGTGAGGTGAAGGTACTGTTCTAACATTCTTCAAGGAAGATAGTTTCTCTGCTACTCCTTCTTTAGTCATAGCACCGTGTTCCCATAGTATCTCTACTATGAATCGCCGCACACGGCGGTTGTTAGCACTCATGTATAAACGTTAGTCTATGGGACTTATAAGTCGTTCCCCACATCAGCCCACATAAGTGCATCTCCCCACCCTACTTGCTCATATTGACCGCATGGACTCAAAGGTCCAGTAGGTTCACTTTTATAAGAATCGGTCTGCGTCCCAAGCGTTATATTTAACAAAAAAATAATTGCTTCACCACAGAAACACATTATTCTTAAGGCAACAAAAAGTAATATAGCATCGACTAAAACCATTTACTCTCCGCAACCTTAGTCTTCCGCATACCTTTCGGTACGTCCCCGACTTCTCTGACTTTATTGGCTACACTTATAGAGTTTTCTAAAATTAATTCCCAATGCTCATCACTATCTCTAAACACATTTGGTTTTTCCTTAACACCTTTTTGTTTTTTAGGCCATATAACTCTGTTCCTAGACGGTTTGATACCATATATTATTGCGGCTCTGCTATACTTTTCCGGTAATATAAACTTGGTATCTGCTATCCTTCTCCAAAAATCTATATCTTTATAATTACCTTTTAGAAACCAACTAACTAAAGGTAAAGGTTGTTTTTGGAAAACACCTTCGACTCTTTTTTTATCATTCCAATTTACCAATGCTTTAATTAAGAGAAAAGTATCATCCGGTGTTTCTTTTTTTGACAACCCATCACTAATGATACACAATTCTTTTGCCTTTTTGTTCAGCCTAGGTACTTTTGTGGTAATAATAATGAGTTTATTGGCTACAATCGAATGCCACGATAGTACATCATCACTACTAAACTTATCAGTAGTCAAGTAATATATGGTATCTTTTCTATCGGGTATAGTGTCCAATGTTCTATACATGAACACTTCATTATAATTAGAATCTCTAAACACAGATTCGTCGTTTGTAAATATTATCATGTTTTCTCCACGAAAGGGTCATGGCTATAAATATATTTATACACTCTTTTCATTTGACTAACACTCAAACCCCAAACTTCCATTACTATTTTTTTCTGTACTTGATAATCTCCGTACATCCAAACTATACCATCAAAAGTTATTATTGCCGTTAAACCATCTTCTTTCATGGCTTCTATCAAGATAGGATATTCTTCTTTAAAGATAGGCCGAGTAGCAATATATCTAGTCGGTTTGTTTCTCCATTTTCTCATGTTACCAACACACCAAACAATATTAGATTTACTATTGTGCTAACAATAAACCCTACCATATATCTTTTTCTTAAATCTTCTTCTTCAAGCCATGCATTATAGAACCATGAAGTAGTGGGTACAACATCTTTCATTCAATCACCTCATGGAACGGAACATCTATTGGTTGTGATAATACATTTAGTTTCCTTTCCACACTATCCAATAGTTTAGGTTGGTCGCCCAGTACTTCCACCAAAACCCTACTTACTTGGTTCAACTGTGCGTGTGCTAAAAGTAATTGAGAATCCACACCTATTTCTTTCTTCAAAGTACCTACTAGTTTTAAGGAAGTATTAGCCTGTGCAATAAGCCTAGATGCATCGGTTACAAACTCTGATGTGATACCACCTTCTTCTTCCTTTCTTTCTTCCAATTCATCGAGATAACTAGTTATCCGTTGTACTATATCTTCTGCCGAATCTAAAGTACTAATGCTTTGTGTACGTGCTTCTTCTATATGCTTTGCTTCCTTTGGGTCATAATCTAGGTGAGCATCCATGTGAGTCATAACTAAACCATCCGGCCAGTTATATTTAGCCTCAAGATAACTAGGTAGTGTTTCACCCGAATACACTTCTTTCTCCATTTCTCTACAATCTTTGTGTTCACACATTTCACAACCACCGTCTAGTACCCATCGTAATACTTCTATGGTAAAACTATCATTAGCGGTAGCAAGTCTATTTTGTATTTCTCTTTTACTTCTCATGGTAGCACCCCCAAAGTGCCGGTATCCTACTGTTTACCCTTTCTGTTGTTTTATAGTATTTGGGATGCCTTTTCAAAGCGAAGCACAAGGACTGTGCTTGGTATTTAGAGGATTCTCCACCTATAAATCTACTTTTATGTAACTTCTTTCCGTTTCTTAGTGTCAAAGCATAAAGAAGCGTAGTGGTAGTAAATGGCGTACCATCCCAATCTTCCGCAAATCTATTAAGTGCATCTTGCACGAACCTATTATTATTTTTCATTCTTCTTCCTCACTTAGTTTTACGGGTAATTTACCTTCATACACAATACCGTTTACTTCTAATTCAAGATACAAACAAGGTATCTCGGCATGGGTCATAAATAAACAATTTATTACCTTTCCTTTAGCCATCGGTGGGCTACTGTATCTCGCAAAGTTTATCCATCTTCTATTCATATTTATTCACCTTTTTTCCAATGTACATCGGGGCTTTCGGTAGTTACTTTACCGAAGCGACATACTACACCTTTACGGCCTCTTCTTTTAACACTAGGCTCAACCTCGGTGTACCATGTCTGACCTTCTAGGTTTTCTATCAACCACCGTTTTGCGGATTGATAATCACCATTAGTAATCATACGGGAAATCTCTTTTAGTAACTGGCTCTTTGGAATATCTTTCATCCAAAACGCACTACGGATTAACTCTAGGTCTGCATCCATAACGGTTCTTCTCATGGCTAATGATTGGTTTAGTATTTCCCTTAAAGTATCATCTAGTCTAATGATTAATGCTTCACCACCACGATATTCGGGTTGCATCATAGCATATCCAATACACATCCTACGGAATAAATCTGCCTCAAAACTTCGCACATCCGGCCTATCAATCCATTCCATGATGTCATCGTCAAAGATGATACCTGTTGGTGGATTTGCTACTGCTTGGTGCATCCTATTTCGTATCCATTCTTTTATCTCAATATTAAGATTAGCCAATTCAATCCTTTCTTCTCTTTGCATATTGGCCTGTCGATGCTGTGCAATTTTATACGCTCTCTCTTTTTCGGGTGTCATCTCAATATCTATTATGAAGAATCTTCTATCAAGACCACTCTCTAACTCAAATCTAGCGGGCTGTGTACCCGCCCATATAGTATAACGGGTAGTGTATCGTACCCAACCATTTCTCATAGCCTTCTGTACTCTGCCGTTATCTAAACTGGTAAGCAATTGATTTTTCATATCTAGGCTGTGGTCCTTTTTAGACGCATCAGACATAGAAGAAAACTCTTCAAATCCTAGGAAGCCACCACACATCTCTCTTGCTATTGGCCTACCTGCTATCTCTCCTTCCTCATCAACGCTACCAAACATACCTGCTTCTGTGATAGAGTTAGCACCCATCATGGTTCTCAACCCTTGACCTAAATCAGCATTGGAATTGTACACAAGTCCTGTACCTTCTGCAAGGAACATTAAGATAAGAATACTTTTACCCGAACCTTTCGCACCTCTCATCAATATGTGAATACGTGTGTCCGGCAATTGAGACATAGGTGTATAAAATGGTATGTTATCGTGTCTAAGAGGACAATTTTCTATAACGAAATCACCATCTTCTTGATTGACTAGAGGGCTGTCGGGGTCGAAGTCGCAACGGCTACACTTGTTTAGTGCATTGAATATATGACCGCCTATACTACATAGAAATATAGGTATTTTATCTTCCACATCAACGAAGTAATTCCTTTGTGCAAACTCTATCGTTTTATCGAATACATTAAACTCACTCATAATGCCACCTCTGCGTCATAAAGCATCTCCGTCAACATGGCTTTATAGTTTTCGTTTGGTAATAGAATATGGTTGTCTTCTAAATAAGCCAAAAGGAGTTCCGCTTCTTCTTCATTTATCCATGTAGCACTATTCTGTCCCGACATTACAATCCAATTACCTCTAATTTTATTTTTACAAAAATGTTGAAAGGCGTGTGATGCAATCCATGTAGTAGGCGGTATATCTAAATCCATCATATCTATACTATCGCCGTTAGTCAAGAATAAAGAATCATCTTTATCGTCATAATCGTATATCAATAACTCACTATTAGGTATCTGCGGTTGTTGCTTGAACGGATTCTCTTGCATTACATTTGAGGTAATATAAACTAATTCATCAACACCCTTTTGTGTGAGATTAATTATTATGTCTCTCAAAACAGGATAATTATACAACCATGCTTTAGTTTGTTTTGCACTTGGGATGTAAGCACTAGTTATTCTTAAGACTAAATAACGTCTGTCATCTTCGTTGTAAGTTTCATACAATTTCCATTCCGGTGGAACGGGCGCAGGGATAGTGTTTATAGCGTCAACTTGTAGCAACTTGGATAATATGGTACAGATAGGTAATTCGTCGCCTACAACAGAAGCCCCTGCTATAAAACTAGCAAATCCTTGCTCGTTCTGAAAGTACATAATCAATGTAGTCGGTTCTTCGTCTATTTCTTTTTCCCAAACAAAATCAACATCACCCATTTGCTCAATTTTCTTCATGTAAAACTCTCCTTATTTCTTTTTGTACGAATGACGGAAATACCTTAAGTGGTTTTCTCGACGCAATCGCTTTCTGTACTATAATATCTATATCTCTAGCACGATATAATTTGTATGGTCGGCTAGACCATTTGCTATTACCTTCTCTAGTCTCTCTCTTTACACCGTCCTCTTCAAAGAGGATGCTTCTAGCCAGTATGTTTGATACCACATATCCAGTAGTACCATGTTGCGCTCCACCTGCTTTGTCTTTGAATAGCCTATGGTCTGTATTATTATACCAATCAACTACTTCGTAGTAAGTCATACTACCATTTTTTTTCAGATGATTATACATCCTCTCCTTTATTCTTTTGTTCTGCGCCCTTGTCATATATCTTCCCCCTACTTCACTTCACCTTTAATTCTTTTTATTCTGTGTCCCAAGCGTAAAAAGAATAAAACGCTGTACTGCTCTATTGTTTTTTATTTTTTTAATTCTTTCATAGGTA
>Ga0115545_1000165_pt1 | contig 34668 bp, 19 predicted proteins | sample COGITO_mtgs_1003_FD_87188 | JGI IMG/M metagenome (GOLD analysis project Ga0115545, IMG submission 87188) | Pelagic marine microbial communities from North Sea - COGITO_mtgs_100330 | ecosystem: Environmental > Aquatic > Marine > Epipelagic | place: Germany:Helgoland, sampling site Kabeltonne...
CACCTGTGTTTCCTTGATTACCCTGTGGACCAGTTGGTCCTTGGACACCTGTGTTTCCTTGATTACCCTGTGGACCAGTTGGTCCTTGGACACCTGTGTTTCCTTGATTTCCTTGAGGTCCGGTTGGCCCTTGTACACCTTGAGGTCCTTGTACACCTTGAGGTCCTTGCACACCTGTGTTTCCTTGGTTACCTTGTGGCCCTGTTGGACCTGTAGGCCCTTGTGAGCCTGTATTTCCTTGGTTACCTTGTGGCCCTGTTGGCCCTTGGACTCCTGTGTTTCCTTGGTTGCCCTGCGGACCGGTTGGTCCTTGGACTCCGGTTGGACCTTGGACTCCTGTATTTCCTTGATTACCCTGTGGGCCGTTTGGACCTTGGACACCTGTTGGACCTTGAGTTCCGGTTGGACCTTGAACGCCTTGATTACCTTGGTTACCCTGTGGTCCTGTTGGACCTTGTATACCTTGTGGTCCTTGTACGCCTGTGTTACCCTGAGACCCTTGAGGTCCTTGTGGGCCTAGTGAGCCAACATTACCATCAGGTCCCTGTACTCCAGTAGGTCCTTGAGAGCCTGTTGTTCCTTTGTCACCAGTTCTTGCAAAAGTTACAACAACTTCTTCATTTTGTGAGAAAGGATTTGTCGTTGATGAATCAACAACTGATATATCAATTTTATGATATGATGCTGCATCAGTCTGTGCTGATATTGTGCCTAATATAAATTGTGATGCATCTGCTCTATTTGAAATTTTAACGTGACCTTTAATAGTAGAAGTCGAATCATCTATTGTTACTAAATAATTTGATATGTCTTCACCGAAACCATCAGCATCATTAATATAAATTTTTGATGCAGCATTTTGTGTTGAATTATTAAATTTTATATCGCCGTCAGGTGGACTAGTATCATTAGTATCTGTATTAAATTCATATGCGAATGTTGCACCACCAAAATTGCCTTCAGGTCCTTGAACTCCAGTAGGTCCTTGTGAACCGGTATTTCCTTGGTTGCCTTGAGGACCTGTTGGGCCTTGGACACCTGTGTTTCCTTGATTACCTTGAGGTCCAGTTGGGCCTTGAGTTCCGGTTGGTCCTTGAACACCTTGATTACCCTGGTTGCCTTGCGGCCCAGTGGGTCCCTGAACTCCTGTTGGTCCTTGAGTTCCGGTTGGACCTTGCGGTCCGGTATTTCCTTGGTTACCTTGAGGTCCTGTCGGACCTTGAACGCCTGTTGGTCCTTGGACTCCAGTTGGACCTTGTACACCTTGATTACCTTGGTTACCCTGTGGACCGTTTGGCCCTTGGACTCCAGTTGGACCTTGTACACCTATAGTTCCTTGTGGTCCTTGTGGTCCTGTTGAGATATTTGAAATTTGACTACCATCACCTAATAATAATCCGAAAGAACCAGTTGAGGCAGCTGAACCGCTTGCGCTACCATCTTTTGTGACTATAAATGTATTATTTGAGTTTAATGCTTGTGTTGTGTTATTACCATTATTCTGTATGTATATACCACCACCGCCTGAGTTTGCCCAGGAATTCATGAAAAATCCTGCCCAAGTATTATTAGCTGTATTTGTATCTTTTACGAATAATGTGTAACTTTGATTTAGATTGGCTTGCCCACCTATAGCGGCTTTAGTTGTAATACTGCCTACACCAAATGAACCGGTTGATGTTAATGAACCGCTTATGTTTCCTGTTATCTCAATAGATCCTACTGTTTGTGAGTCTGTTGTAACAATTGTTTGGATAGTTGGAGAGCCATCATCTTTTTCAAAATAAATTTTACCGTCGGCAGTGTTTATTGCTAACTCACCGAGCCCTAATTGTGATGTTGTTGGAACGTTACCTGCTACAGCAGAACGTCTTAATTTTATAATCTGCGCCATTATCTAATGGTCCTATTCATAGGGCATGTGCCCGAGTTTATAAACTTACTTTACTACTTGATAGAGTCTTTTAACTCCATTAAAGAAATCTCTATAATCTTCTTTTACAAAGCCTAACTGCCGTTGTCCTTGCGAAAAGTCATCTTTTTTAGCTTCTCTATCTAGAGAATCTAATTCTTTTCCTAGTTCAGCTGTTTTCTTAATCCAGTTTCTTACTTTGTTTTTTAATTTTTTATCCATTAAAATGAGCCTCCGTCAATAATATTACTTACTGTGAGATTGTTGGAGCTCTCATCATAGCCTATAATTCCACTGATAACATTGCTTGTTAAGTTGGATGTTAGATAACCAAACTGTGTATTGCTTTCATTTCTAAATGCAACTCTACTACCTAAATTACTTCCAGTTGCTTCTACAGCAGCACCAGCGCTTGTAAATATTGAACCTGTTACTTGAAGGCCTGCCTGTAAGTGTGTAATATTCGCAATGTCTACTGCTGTTCCGTCATCAGTAATATTTCCAGCTTCTATTCTGCCAGCATTATCAGCGATTAAAACTTTATTTTCTGTTAAATTACTGCCTGCTGCTTGCTCTGCAACTCTGTAGTGTGTGGATCCACTTATGCCTGCATACCAATAATCATTTGTAGCATTCCATAATAGAGATCCAGTATGGGCAGTCCCTTCATTATCTACAACATTTAAACCACCATCACCAGTTGCTCCAAATGTATTTAATACTATTATGTTGTCGCCAATATCTACTGTACTTGAGCTGACAATTGTTTGTGTGCCTTTAACTGTTAAGTTTCCTGATAGAGTTAAATTTGCAAATGTTGGATTTGCAGCAGTTAATTCTGCAAAGTCTACAGCAAGTGAAGTTCCACCTCCACCTGAGATACCAGTACCTGCAATAGATGTTGCTAGAGCGTCTGCATCAATTCCGCCATCTTTTACCCTAATTGCTCCTGAACCGTTTGTTGCACTTAATTCTATTGTTGCATCGTCTACTGTTACTTCAATCTCATCTGCATTAGCTGTAATACCATCACCGCCAATAACATTAATAACAGAGTTTGTTGCTGTCATACCTGTTCCGGCGAACAGTGTTGCTACATCTGCTATTGCTTCTTTTGCATGTGTACCGGTTGCTCCGCCGTCTAAGAATAATATATAGTCGCCGTTTGCTATTGCAGCTTCACCAGCCTCTGTTAAATCGACGTCTATTGTAGGTGTCGCTCCCTCACCTGAATTATTTTGTAAGTCTATTAATGCGCCTGCAGTTAATGATTCTACATAGTTACCTGTAGTGTCTGTGCTTAATGCTACTGAATTAGCTGCTATTGTAATGGCACCGCCAGCAGCAATAGCAATATCTGAAGATGCTGCATTTATATTTGAGAAGATCTGATCTTCAAAATCACTAAATGTTATCTTTTTCTCAGTTCCGTTGTCTGAAAATACTAAGTGATCTTCAGTTTGGTGTACTGCAGTTCCTGCATCTAATCCGTCAATGTCCAAACCTGTAGCGGATACTCCAGTTATTCCACTACCATCACCTACAAATGATCCACTAATTACTGAACCGCTTATAATACCTTTTGCATAGATATTTTTCCACTGTTGTGCAGTAGAACCTAAATCAAATGTATTATCTGTATTAGGAATAATATTTGAATTTACATCACCGGTTAAGACGATATTGTCGTCTGCTGCAGAACCAAGTGTAATTGTTCCAGATGATCCACCTTCAAAAGTTACATTACCTACGGCATGTATGTTTCCTGATGCAGATATGTCTCCATCTACAAAAAGACTACCAAATGAACCTGTAGACGCTTGTGAACCACTTATATTTCCAGATGTTATTAAGCTTCCTGTTATTGGAAAACCAGCTATGTTTGCTGTTAAATTTAATGTTTCGTTTCCACTTGTATGTAGCCTTACTAATTTGTAAGTCGCTGAATCGTGGAATAATAAATTATTTAAAGATGAACCGATTGCACCTGAGTTAAGTGTAGGAACTGTTGCACCTTGATGTAGTCTACTAACAGGAAATCCTGCAGCGTTTGCACCATCACCTACGTGTAGTATAGGTGTCTCTAAACCTGATACCGAACCTGTGGATACACCAAGTTCTCCTTTTTGTAGAGTTACAGTTTTTAACTCTTCTGCCGTTCCTCTTCTGTGTTTTATAATTTGCGCCATTACTTTTTCCTAATTAATAGACATTCATCTTCGTTTATAAATATCGAGTATTACTGAAATCCGTCGCCTAAATCTATCACTCCTGCAAGATCTTTATTGCCTACGGTCCCTAAATTTTCTACAAAAATTGATGAGCTCCTAACAGCATCACCTACTTGTTGATCTACAATTCTCATAGCACCACTCACAATAAGTGATTCTTCACTAATATTCATGCTGTCTAATAGTGTCTGACCTTCAACAGTTAATGAGCCTGATATTAAAACTGAACCTGTAAATTGGTGGCTATCATCAATTGTATCTCCAAACATTGTTGAGCCACTTGAAAATGAAGTTGTCATATATGTTATTGAAGATGATACAATATAATTTTGAGCTGTAATGTCACCTGTTGCAGTTATATTTCCTTCAATTTCTAATCCTGTCCTTAGTGTTTTTCCAACATACTGGTATGCTGTCATATAGACATATTGTGAGTCTGAAGGATCTACGCCGGAGCTATTGAACTGTAAGACACCTGTTTTATAATCAAAGACGTAATCATTTGATGATACTATGTCACCACCTGATAGTGATCCTGTGCTTGTTGTGGCTGACTTATAAACTATTACATTGTAACCAGGTGTGCTATCTTCTGTTGTTGCATTTGCGAGTGAAACATCAGAATATTTAGGTGATATAAAATTTGTCTTTTGGTTACTATTTATGAGCTGAGCGCCTACACCAGAGTCGCTGCCTTGTGGGTCTAAAAAGAACCAAGCTTCATTATTTAAATTTGATTTTGTAAGCTTCCATCTATAATAATACTTTACTATTTCTTCATCATTGACACTATACGACAACAAATTAGAAGAACTTCCGCTAAATGGAAGGCCTGTATTTGGAACCAAGTGTCCTTGTGTGTAAATCTCAGAAGACCTAAGATCTAATACTTCTGTGAATGCTTCTTGTGGGTCGTTTAATACATCATGTGTGTATCTTCTTGATCCTAGCAGTCGATTGGATTTTTTCTCTTTATCTAGTGTAGCCATTAATTACCTCTAGCTATAGCTCAGCGTTATTGAAGTTACTGGTGACGGATCACCCTTATATCTAATTATTACATACAGCTCATTATCTGTATTATCTATAAACATTCCATCTGCATTTCTTAACGGAAGTGTGTAAGTTGTAGAGCTAATGCTGCCACCTGTATTTCCGTATAAATCTATATTGCTTGAAAACGGATTTTTATGATTATCAGAACTCACACCGCCTTCTATTAAATTACTAGTTGTTGCTGAAGGATCGTATATTCTGCATGTTGATATACTTGTGTTTCCTCCTGCGCTTGTTCCACTTTTTAAAATTAGTCCTACTGCAACGCCGTCACTTGTGCTATTCCAATTTACAAGTGTTTTACCAACATTAACTGTCATACTTGTTTTTGTTCCGGAAGAAGCTTGAAATCTTCTAATGTAATATTTGTATGTTCCACTACCAAAATTAGATGGGAACCAATATCCATAGTTTCCACCTGGATCCACCAAATAATTAGGCTTAACTTGTAAATCATAATTACCTAAGACTGCATCACCTTCATCATTTGTTTGAAATGAATCTGTTGTAAAATATGCTCCATTAAATGCTGTTACGTTATCAGCAATTACAATTCTAAAATCTTCACCTGTAAATGTTTCTGTAGTATCTTGCAGAGTATTAGAATCATATCCTTGTGCTCTGCTGTAAATTGCCATACTGCCGCTATCAGAATCTTGTCCGAATAGTGATGCGTCATAAAAGCTTATTGTCGAAGAATCATCAGTAGCAGATGAATTTTTCCAGTTTCTTCCTGTCGCTCTAAATTTTAAATTGTAATTTAGTGAGCTATTTCCACTTCTATTTTGAACAACATTTGTGCTATTGCTATCAAGTGAGAACGAAAATGAAGAACTAGCAACTGCAACATCGTCTATATCAGGTGTTTCTCCTGAATTGCGCTTCGTCGTAATAGTGCTATCAATTACATAATTTGTGGCTCCTGTTGATGAAACACCTGTGTTTGCTACTGTTGTAGTTGCATTCGATAAAGATGTGCTCCCTACATTATCCCATGTATCTGTAGTTAGACTATTTACTAATATATTAGAAGCATAGCCAAATCCTGGATCAAATGATTTTGATACTTCAGAATTAAATTTATATGAGTATGAAGTTGTTAAAAGATACGGAGCACCACTTAAACTTCTTGAAGTAGCTGAAAATGCTGATTGGGACGCAGCGCTGTCGACTCCAGCTGTTGGTGCACCTGTTGTAATATCTGTAGGAATATCTCCTGTATAAATATAAAATCTTGTCGATGAGTTACTTCCATTATTGTATACAAAATCACTTTGACTTCCTGTTGCAATTCCTGCTTTTACGCCATGATAAGCATAATATCCAGATGCTGAAATGTTATTTGCTGCTGTGGCACCTGCTGTATATTTTCTAGCGCTTACAGCTCCTACAACACTTGTAAAATCACCATCTTGATATGCTGCAGGTATTACTGCTGGTTGCGCAGTATCTATTTTTGCTAAAATTAATCCGTCGCCAGAAGTTCCAAAAGAAGTTGTTGTGTAGTCTGCAACAGATGATGTTGTGAAAGTCGAGTTTTCATCAGGTGTTTGGTCATCATACGCATCACTAAAAGATTGTGTTGCTATAACTCTTACTTTATATTCAGTTGCACCGCCGCTAGTAAGACTGCCTAATCCGAAGTAGTTTGAATTACTACTTACAAGTGTAGAGCCTGCAGCGTTTCCAGAAAGTGTGTGACTAAATGTGCCAAATGTTCCTTGTGTTGTAATATTAGAAGAAGGTATTCTAGATGCATAACTTCCGTGAAATGGATTTGTTCCTGCATCGTCATTATTAGTTCCTCTATCAGAAGACTGAACCCAGTTTTTGTGTTCTAAATAATCTAACACAGCTCTGTAAGATGCTGTTTCAGTTAAGTCAACATATGCTGATCCTGTCCAGCTAGTACTCAATCTCGCATTTTCATATGTAGAACCTAATACACCATTAAATAATGTATTTTTAGATGATTCTGTTCCGTCTGAATATGTAGCTGTTACACTTCCGTAAGTTTTTGTATTTGGAGAAGCATCTGCAACATCAAGTGAATGACTTATAACTCCTGCCATAAACCTTAATATTTCACTTACATGTGTTGTATTATCAAAATTATTAAAGTAACTACCGTCTAAGCTCTGTCCCCAATTATTTGATGTTGGGTAACCGTTTTGAATATTATTTGTAAATATTGCTGTTGATGATGTTGCTGATGAGATAACTTTTGCTGATCCTGTTATTTCAATATCACTCGTTGTATTTTGGCTAGAACCGGTTAACTGAAAAATACCTGATGTCATACCAGTAAGGAGTGAGCCATCACCTACGAATGATCCTGAGAATACTGAACCGCTTACAATTGTAAACGTTGGTGTTGATGATCCGGCGATGGTTATTGTTTCTGCATCAGATCCACCAAATACGAGAGTGTTAAAGCTCATATTTTGTCCAGCTTCTATTGTAAGGGGCTGAACAGAACCTCCTCCACCTCCTCCACCTTTTGCAATATTATTTATTACAGTAACTGTTTTTGCACCGTCTTCATCAACTCCTGCAATTGCTGATATGTTTATATCAGTACTGTCATTTAAAACTATTTGTTTTGGAGTTATAAATTTTTCTGTATTAACTGCAGTTGGCGGATATTCATCAGGCAATAAGTAACCGTTTAGTGTTAATGAAAATGTAGTCTTTATTTTTCTTGTAGATCCTTCATATTCACTTGCGTCTGAATAGTTATCAATCTTTGTTCTAAATCTAAATTTTCCAGGATCACCCCAGTATGAACCTTCAGACCAATTAATCTTTTCTACAATATGATTCATATGATCTGTAAAATTTGTCCAAATTATAAAATCATAACTTAATTCTACATAGTCAGGAACTGCTACAGAGAATATCTCTTTTTTAGGTGTAAGACCTCTTAATGCAGTTAATTTATCATATCTGTTTGCTTTTGAATATTGGCTCTCATAATGAAGGTGTAATTTTGGATCCATTGGATCTATTTTATCAACAGGAATAGTTGTATCTTTTTGAAACCCTGTACGCCTGAAAGCTATTATTGGCGCCATTACTTTCTTTTTTTGGTCTCTGACAAATCCTTGTTTTTGTACAGCTGCCCATCTTTCTGGATTTGCATATATTATAGGTACTTTTACTTGCTCTCCATTTTCTTCAATGTAAGGTTTAATTACATTTTCAAAATAATAGAATATGGCAGAGTCCATATCCATTAAGCCGACTGACACACTTTTTGTCTTGTCGCCTAAACGCGATACTTGTCTTCCTCTATTATTTTCTACTATTGTTGGTTTTTCAGCCATTAATACCCTCTACTTCTTTTTAAACCAACTTTTGTTGGATCTGCAAGAAATGCGCTACAAACAACTGAATGATTATTTTCTTGCATTCCTGCTAGTAACTGGTTTTCATTTATTGTGGCAATCTCAAAGAAAGCATAATTCCACTCAATTACGTCTCCTATATCAGGTACATAACTGGCGTCCTCTAACTGTTGTCTTAAGAAGGCGAAACTAGCGTTTTGATTAGCACTAGGTCCGAATTCATTTGTTTCAAAATCAAAATCGTCTGCAGTTATAAGACATGTCAGCTTAACACCATTTTGGTAACGTTTCCCTGAAGATGCTTCACCATATAAATTTGTCTCTGTCTCGTAAACCGAAACTTTATACACTACTACTTCTTGATTTATGATACCAGACTTATCTGTCTGTGGATTGCCTAACAATTCTTTATTGACAGTATCAAAAAACTCTAAATCTTTTGATCTTATAAACCGGCCTGCCATTTTATTATCCTATATAAATGTTTAGGGGAACTTTATTGAGCTTCTCTTGCAGCCTAGTGCTTTCTTCACTATCTGCCTCCATCATCATTTTCCTGCTAGTCTGCTCTAGATTTTCTCTGAGCTGTTGTATTAATGCTTCTTTTTCAGCTGTCGCCTCTGCTCTTAATGTATCTCCATCCATAGTGACTTCAGAGTTAGGTATTGGTACTGTTCCAAACTTACTTCTTATTGTTCCTAATAATTCTTTTGTGAGTGCTAACCCATATTTTCTTATCCATTGCTTACCAACATCATTGATATATTGATACTTCATATTATCATACGGTGCATTTGAATAATCTGATATTGGATTTGGATCTGATCCTGATGGCATTGTCAATACGTTATCTCTTTCTGCGGTGAGCACATAGTCAAAATAAAGCCTTGTGTTCTTCTCCGGTATTGGAAAGACTGTAAGTTTATTGTTAATTAATTTAAATGAATAGGCTGATTTCCTTATTTGATCATTAAATTCTATTGCTTGCATTCTTAATAGATCTTCAAATACTGGCATTAAAACAAATGATACTGCTGGAGAATAGTCTCCAAAACCAAACCCATCTATAAAATTTGCTGTTCCGTATCCTGATGTTGAATATGGATCAAAAAATTTGTTTATTGCTGGTGCTGCTTCATGATATATCTTCTTTATTTCAATTGCGCCTGATTCTGAAGCTGCAGCGTATAATGTATTAAGGTCGTATTCTTGACTACCGCTAGTTATATTGATACTTCCTTTTTTATAATCGACATAGCCACCAACACCAGCTTCTGTGCCGTATTGTTGACTTAAAAATACTGCTCTTCCTAGTGTAGGTGTTACTCTTTTACCTGTCAGGCTAGAACCAGTAGACTGTCCTTGTAAGTGTAATAAATTATCTCTTATATTATATTGGTTGACTTGTGCAGAATATTCTGTAACAGACTCTTCAAAACATGCGTAAAAAGAACCTGATTGTAATTCTACATCAATAATAGGGTAACCTAATCTTCTTGCTGCCCAATCTGCAAAATTATCAGCAGAAGATGTAAATTCGCTATCTGTGTCATAAAAACCGTAAGGAGTTTGGCCTGCACTGAAAGTGCTACTACCTTCCCAAATTGTTACTGACATTACATTCTCCAGTTAGAAACGTTTCATTTATAAATATCAAGATTTGAACAATATTGGAGGAAATAAAAAAAGGGCTCCCAAAAAAATTAGGAGCCCTTTTATATGATGTTCTAAATTAATCTAGTTTACACAAGATCAGATTTAGCAACGTTAACAAGTCCGTAGAATTCTGGTCTAACCATCTTCTTAGCGTATCTTGTCATCACGCCTCTACGAGGTGTGAAGTTTGTTGGATCATAAACAACCGGTGTTAAGATCAACGGAACGTATGGAGCATACACAGCACCTGTTTCTAGGAACTGAGCGCCTCTAAATCCAGCAAGGATTTGATCGTCCTGTAGATATGGGTTCTTATAAACGTTAAAACGATTATTAAGAGCACCAATCTTCTGAACACCCATTGCGTAGGTTTTAGAAGGATCACCATCTGCATCTGTAGCAAATCCAGGAATTGATTCGAGGATTGTAGCAACTTCAGGGCTTACGACAATGAAGTTTGCGCCACCACGAAGTGTCTTCTTGTGGATTGCATTAGATACTGACTGTATCTTGTTACCAAGAGTTTGGAACCATTCGCCTTTTGTATAAGCACTTGCATTAGCAGCAGTTGCTTCAAAAGCGGAACCATTCCAATCCATACCAACTTGAGCTGACCAGTATTCAGTCTTTGCAGAAGCATTAACTTTTAACATGTCAATAATCTCAAGATCAACTTCCATTGTCACGTACTCAGACAACATAGATGTCAATTCAGCTTCAGCGTCAACAGCGTGATAAGCGTTAAGATCTTGAGCTAACTCAGGAGTCCAAACAGCTTTTAACTTACGTGTTTTAGCAGTAATAGCAATTGAACGCATCTGTATGTCAACTTCTGGTATGCCAGCATTTGATTCTTCAGGATTAGATCCTTCAGCAGCAGATGCAGCTTCGAAGTCGCCACGTGAGATGTCGGTTGGTTGTTTGTGATATGCAATGTGTATATCACCACCTGATGCACTAAGTGCAACAGCTGCATCAACAATAAGATGAATTTTATCAGTGCTTGCATCATAAGATGTAAAAGCAGGATAAAATGCTGTTAATGCATGTGTACCTGATCCAGTGATTGCGAAAGCTTTAACACCTTCTAAATCTGGATTAGTTAACTGTGAGCCAGAGATTTCTATCTTGTTTAATCCCTCAGCAGCAGCTGAAGCAGAAAGATTTGGATCAAATCTTACATCTGCCATAGAAGCTGTTGTGGATGTATATCCGACAGTAGCACTAGCGTCATTGATTGAGTAACCCCATTTGCCGGCACCATAAAGGCCACCTGCTGGGTCACCAGAGCTAGATGTATCACCATAGATGTCTGCACCTTTGGTTTGTATAGCACCACTCTGTTGTGTTGAACCATATTTGAAGTCTAAATAGAAAATTAGACCAGACGGTAGGTTCATAGGTTGCACAGAAACGAATTCCTGCGCGGATAGTTCAGCAAAAATTCTACGAACTAGAGGTAGAGCAACACCGCTCCACTGTTCTTGATTTGCTGAGGTTCCTACATTAGAAGCTTCATCGATTAACTGTTTTGCTTGGTTTTCCAAGAGTACAGCCATACCGGAAGTTTCACTCTCATTTTTCATTCCTTCTAAAAGGCCTGTTGGTTCCCACTTAGAAACCAGTTTACGAGAGGAAGACAGAAGCTCATTATGAGGATTATATCCACCCATTACGTCTTTTAATTGATCGTTATAAGACACGATATTTCTCCGTTATATAATGTTAGCGAGTTTCTTCATACGGCTTTTAAAGTCCGTATTCTCACCGATGATTGGTTTCTTCTTTGGTTGAGTAGAAGCTGTTGGCTTAGATGCTTGACTAACACGTTTAGCAGATTCATTAACAGATTTACGTGAAATAGACTCAGCAAATGTAGTAAAAACAAGTTTAACTTCGCGAACATTAGCTGCTCTGTCAAACTGTTCAATTACTTTCATCTTTTGAGCTTCAGATACGTTTCTGCTTCTGAATAGCTTGTTAGTGTAAAGAAGTTTAGCATTAAGTAGGTTAACTTCAGAAAGCTTATCTCTTAGATACTGTACAGTTTGCTTGTACTCTTCGAGTTCGCTATCTTCGTCTTCAATCTTATTTTCTTCAACTTCTTCGTCTTCATCTTCCATGCCTTCTTCTTCTGTTAGAGCTTTAATGATTTCGTCAAGATCGAGTTCTTCGTCTTCGTCTTCCATCTTGTTTTCTTCAACTTCGTCATCTTTGTCAGCGTCTTTCATGTCTTCGTCTTCGTCGTCCATGTGAGCGCCTTCTTCGACTTCTTCGTCTTCATCATTCATTTCAGCTTCTAATTGACGTAGCACTTCTTCGACATCGTCGTCTTCATCGTCCATGTGTTCACCTTCGTCGACTGGATCTTCATCTTCGTCTTCCATGTGTTCACCTTCTTCGACTTCTTCGTCTTCGTCTTCCATGCCATAGTCTTCACCTAAAGGTTGATCAGCAGATTTTTCTAGATTTTCATCTTCATTTCCGCCTTCTTCATCAGCTCCTTCAGATTCAGGACCTTGTCCAACACCAGAAGTATCACCTGCTTTACCAGGTTCTTTATTATCACTAGCTCCAATATCAGAAGAAACGTCGTTTTCCTCAATTTCTTCTTCATCTTCGCCATGATAACCTTCATCGGCTTTTTCCTCATCTTCGCCTTCCATTTCAGCTTGTAGCTTCTTAGAAAGCATTGATTTCAGATGTGGGGTAAAGGCCTCTTCGAGGGCTATCTTAGCATTTGCTAATGCGGTTTCGCGCACGGCTTTAGCGTCAGCAATTGCTTCTTTTAATAGTTTATCCATTTGGATTCTCCCTTAAAGAGATTATATAGTTATTATGAACTATAATCAGAATTGATTATTTAGGAACACCTAACAAATGTAGGTGCATTTTATTTTTATATAAGTATGGTATAATATATTTAAAGTTCAGCTTTTTTTGATCTTATTTGAGCCCTTAATCTACCTTTTGCTCTTCTATCTCTTTTTATAGCTGAGGGTTTTACATAAAATTGTCGCTGTTGCAACTCATGCAGTATGCCTGCTTCTTTTACTTTTTTCTTAAATTTTCTTAATGCAAATTCGTATTTGTTATTTATAACCTTAACTTTTATTGACATGTTTACCTCTTATTCTTCTTCATTTAGTTCTTTTATATCAAAGTATCTATTAAGTATGCCACCCATATCTTCATATAAAGCAGCCATTCTATCTTGAAGAGCTTGTGCTTCTGATGCTATTTTATTAAATTGGGTAGCTTGCTTCTTTAGTTCATTCATATTTCTTTTTACAGTGACTCCATCAAACCAGTCTTGTGTTTCATCAACAACATGTTTTTGAGCAGATTCTGCGATTTCAACAAAAGTCTTTGCTACATCTGCTAAATTATGCTTTTTGTATATTGAAGGGCCATAAGTACCAAACTCATTTACTGTTTGTACCAATGCTTCTTTTGTCATTAGTTTTTTGTCACCTTCTTTGGCAACTAATTCTTTTGCTATTTTTAATAAATCTGTGGATTTTTCTTCACCAAAAATATTATTTAGTGGCTTTACTGTTACAACTCCACCAATAGCTTCTTCTAATATATCTTTCATCTTCACTGTTATTCTCCTGATAGGATGTTAAATACTGCTTTTTCAACACCTTTCCACTTATCACTCTTAATGCTATTATCAACTGATTCATTGACTGGCCTTAAGAAGGCACCGTGTGTTGAAGGATTAGAAACAAAATCAAAGCCTATTAGTTCAAAATCATCTTGAACTTCATCTCCAACAGATTCTTGTTTTATAGAGCCTAAACCTCTAGAGCTTATGCCTAGTTTAATCCCGCCTTTAAATAATTCTCTTAAAATATTTCCAGCAGGTGTTGACAATACTTCGACTGTACCTACTAAATCATTGCCGTTCCAATGCATCTCTAATACATTATGTGAAACGTTTTGTAAATTTATAACAGAGCTATCAGGATGATCTAGTTCTCCCATTGCTCTTCTTTCTTTTATAAAATTGTCTGTGTATTTGTTTGCTTCACGCATTAACACTTCTTTTGGATAAACTCGTCCATTCTGATTTCTTGCTTCTGCTCTTTGCAGCACACCTTTAACAATAAGTTTTCCACCATTTGTGCTAATAGCTTCGTTTACTTTGTCTGGTGTTACTTCAAATGGGATAACATCAACTAATAAAGATTTGTCCATTATACTAAGTCCTTTACTTTATGAGAAAGTCTTACAAGCTTTTCTGAAATTTTACTGAGTGCTATCTTTGTTCTTTTCATATAACTAGCTGATTCGAATCTCATTTCGTTTTTAAGTTTTACATTATACTTTACTAGTTTTTCTATTTCGGTCATCCTATTACGAATTTCAGTCATAGACTTAGCTAGTTTTTGTTTTGTTGACATAGACTCATCATTTCTAAAATGCCAATAATTTTCTTTTACAACACTCATACCTTTTGATAACTTTAGTTCATCTTCATCTTTTTCATCATCTTTAGGATCTCTAAACGCATAAGGAGTTTTTGGTGGACCTTCGCCTCCGTCTATACCGCCAGTAGCGCTCATTTCTTTTAACTCTTTCCTAATGAGTGCTTTTAAGAATTCTACTAATTTCTTATTTTTTAACGACATTTTTTATCTCTGAAACTAGTTGATAAAATCTCATCAGCTTTAGTACATGTGATGTTTTTGGTTTTGCAATTTTTGTTTCGTTAACAAGCTTAACACACTCTTTAATTTTTATCTTAACAACTTTGTTATCAATTGAACCATAGTACTTCTTTAGTTCAAATAAGACGTTTTTAAATTGTGACTCTAAAAATGTTTTTAGTGTGCTAGTGCTAGATACACTGTTGATATATTCTCTAAGAACTTTTTTCTGTTGACCAGATAAAGTATTATACTTCTTATTAAATTTTTCAACTAGTATTTGATAAGCTAACAGCCTTAAATCTTTATTTTGCTTTTTTAACTCCAAAAGTGTTTGATCTTCTTTTTCTTTTTTAACAGAAGAGATATTTTCTATTATTGTATAATAACTTTTTGAAGATTTTTTTGGATCTGAATAGTCTTCTGTAAGGACATTGTATATAGATGCCAATATCTTATAGTTTGGTATTCTGACTTTAAAAAATGAATCCATATCAAAACTTTCTTTAATTGTTTTGATAAGTTTATATTTTTCTTTTCTTAACTTTGCTTGATTTATTGTCTTATTATATGACTTAATCGTTGTCTCTATGAGATGCTTTGCATGTTCAGAATTTTTAATTTTTGTTTGCTGTAAAACATTAAAAATCTTAGCTTCTTTAAATAGCTCCGTATCTTTCTTAAAGTATTGTTTTACAATTTTTGTAGATGGTGAGGATGTTGATCCGTTTAACGCATCTGATGTTATTTGTCGTGTTAACAACTCGAATAACAAGCCGCCATTTTTGAATTTTGAGTGTTTCATATATGCCCTTAGCTAAGTCTCTTATGAATTCATTAATAAATATAAGAAAACTAAATTTTCTTCTTAGTTCCGTTAAGTTCTTCGTCAATCTCAGATACTTCTTTTAATAATTCTGTTTCTTTTTTGGCAAAACTACTCTTCATTGCATCAAAATGAGCCAGTGCTAGCGGACTTTTTCTAAATTTATGTGTTGTAGGATTGTCATCTCTTTGTGAAGAGTGTAAATAATCGTGCTTTCCAAGTGCATCTCTAACACCGTATGTGTCTCTATCCTCTGTATCTCTTTTTGAATCTTCGTCTTCCATACCTTTATCTTCTTCAGAGTTATTCGGTTCACTATTTTTCATTTGTCCTTCTTCTGCTTCTTTTGCAGGGTCTACACCTTCATTTTCTATAGTTTGAAGCCTGTATGCTTGTTTTTTATCATCAACAACTTGATTTTTTACTTTTTGTATATCTTTATTACTAAAATTTAAGATATTATCATAAATCCACTGTTGTGATATTAAACCTTCTCTCTTCATTGCTTCTGCGATATTATTTTTTCTTTCCCATAAATCTAATCTTTCTTGTTCGTATATTGTTGATGGGTTTGTCAACTCTAAATCAAAATCAACTAGTGCAGAGTCAGTATAGCCTTGTGAATATAAATGAACAACTGCTACTTTTGTTAATTCACTTAAAACTATTCTCTGTATTCTTTCAATTGTTCTTGCAAATCTTACATCTTCTGCTGCTAGTGTCGCTTTAGATCCGACATTTTCTTCAAAACCTAAGAATGCTTTTGGTATCTTTAGTGCTGATAGCATTTTATTTTTAAGATATTCTATATCCTCTACTGCTTCATACGTTAAACCTGGTAGTGATTCTATTTGTGTACCACTATCTCCACCACGAACCGGCAAGTAAAAGTCTTCTGTTAAATTTTGCATGTTATATTTTAAATTATAGTCTCCAGTATCTTCATTTATCACAGGAGCTTTTTTCATTTTATCAATAATGCGCTTCATGTAAGTATCAACTTCATTTGGAGGTAAATTTCCAATATCAATTTTAAATACTCTTTTTTCTGGTGCCCTCATAATTCTATGAATTAGCATAGCATCTTCCATTAGACTTAATTGTTTCCAAACTCTGCGACCACCTTCAATCATAGACTTTCCATAAGGTATGTAATTAGAGTCTGATAGCAACCTAAAGTGTGCTACTTGGAAATTTTGTAATTCTTGATTTGATGCGTTTTGTGGTTGATTTCTAGGATCTGTTGCATCTAATACAAATTTTACATCAAAAGGATTTTCAGGATCAAAGTCTTCTATACGAGATACATCGTAAGTAGATAGCGGCGATACATTTATAATACCATAACCTTCTTTAATATCTAAATTTAAAAAGAAGTCACCATACTTACACATATTTCTAATCCACGGCCATAGATTAAATTCTATATTTAATATGTCATAAAATAGATTATGTAGTATTTCATGTATTTGTGGGTTATTTGCTTTTATTTCTAAAACATTACCATACTCTGATTTCATTGTTGATTCATCAGCATAAACATCTAACGCAGAAGATATAATTGGATCATCATCCATTGCCTCATAGTCTCTAAAAAGAGATATACGTTTTGCTTTTGCCAATTCTCCACTGTAACCATGCATTGATCCTATGCCCCTTTGGCCAGAGTATAACCTTTGGTATCTATCCATAAGCGTTCTGGAGCCTTGTTGTATGTCATCAGTATCAACTACTTTTAGTTTTTTACCTCCAACATTACGAACAATAACGCCTGTTGAAAATAAGCGTTGTATTCTATCAAAAAATGTATCTTGTTTTGCCATTCTATATTAACCAAGTTAGTGATTCTTTTTTGCCGGCCACATTTTGTTTCCAGCCGTAGTCGTCTTCTGCCTCAGCAGTAAAAACACCAGAGCTTGCTCCCATTTTGTTCATTGTTTCTTTTGTTATCTTCATGTTTTCATCATGAAGACGTAAACTAGTGTCTCTAACCCAGAGACATATTGCCATACTCATGACCAAGTCATCGTTATAGCCCTTAAAAGCTTCAGCTTTCCCATTATTAAATATAAAAACATATAATTCATCGATCAGTCTAATTGAATTTATTTTTACTTGCTTCTCTCTAATAAATTGTGATAATTTTTCTATAATAAGAGGTCTAGTTTTCATAGTTGTTGAAAATCCAGGTATTTGATTTCTATCCTCTCTTCTGTATTTGTTTGTATATTGTGTTTTTGTGTCAACATACTTTAAGTCTCTTTTCATCCAGAAAAGATTTCTATATTCTCTATCTAATAATACTTGTAAAACTGCCCAGCCTATATTGTTGTTCTCTACAACTAAAACAGCATCATTATATTCTGTAGCTATTGCTGCTAATATTCCTGCGTATCGCGTTGTGTCTACTTTTGCTTTAAATTCTGCGACTTGTTCTAAACTTTCTACATCTAAGATATGAAATGCTGAGTAGTCTCCTCCGTCGCCACGTGCTACATCAGCACCTATTAAATATCGTTTATTTGGTTCTGGATGTTTCCATATCCACATTCCATCATTATATCTTTTTTCTATCGGTTCACAGATAAAAGTATCTTGATATTCTTTAATAATTTTTGCAGGTATAACTGATTGTCCTGAGCTTATGAAATCACAGTCGCATTCTTGCGCGGCCATATCCGGACCTAATAAAGAATTTTGATCATCTCTCCATTTTTGGTCTCTTTCAGGGTGCACTGTCCAATGTAATTTTATAAAATTAAAATTATTTGTCCCTTCTTCTGCACCTGTCCATGTTTGATGGAACCAGTTTCCCATTCCATTTGGTGTAGAAAGTGCAATACATTTACCACCAGTAGCAAGAGTCTGTTGAGATGCACCCCATATTTCATCTATATTCGCAATAAATGCAGCTTCATCCATAACCAATAAAGACAACGCTTCAGAACGACCTGCATCTGCTGTAGATGATATTGCTTTTATTTGTGATCCGTTCCTATATCTTAAAGATAATTTATTATCCTCAACACAGCCTTGTTTTAACCAGTCGGGTGCAAGTTTATGCATTACTCTAACTTTAGTTACTAAGTTTTTAGCAACCTCTTGCTTTGTTGCAATTACCAATATATTTTTATCATTATGAAAGTTCATCAACCATAAAGAATAACCTGCAGTTAGTGTTGATATGCCTAGCTGTCTTGCTTTTAATATGACATTATAATCATTGTCTTTTAAATCTTTTAATGTTTTTTCTTGAAATGGGTATAAATCAAATTTAATCTTACCCTTTACAGGATGCTGTATAAAACAATACTCACGCATAAAGTATATTGGATCTAGAGCACACTTTACGTACTCTTCTCTAAAATATTCTTTTATTTGTTTATTGGTTAAGTCTTTCTGCATCTTCTATTTCTTTAAGTCTACTTTCAAATTCACTTAATTTTTGTTCCAATAAAACAACTGCATCTTCTGCATCTTTAATCATTGAAGGTGTTAATTCATTTTTTTCAATATGTACAAATCCTGTATCTACATTCACTGGTTCTACATTATCAAATGATGTATTTGCTTTCCATTCATTTATTTGTACTATTTGATCTTTAATCATATCAACTTTACTTGTTACAATTTTCTTTTCAGCAAACTCTTCAAACGTTCCGTTCATTCTCATATTATGTTCTTCTTCAACTTGACATTCTAAACAGTGTCCAAAATACATCCACATTTTATTGTCTGCTTGCTTTTTCATAATCTTTTTACATTTAGGACAAAACCACGGCATTCTAGCATCAGCCATTATTTCTGAAAGCCTGCTTACTTTATCACCTGATTTTTCTTTTTTGCTTTCATAACCCACCATTACACGTTTTTCAGGTGTTCTACCGTTTAATAAATCTTTTAAATATCTATCTTCACTATTCATAACCTACCTCGAGAATTTTTCTAAACCTAAAATTTGATTAATTGGTGCAAAGAACCCTGTGAACTTAAATACTTTTCCGTTGTATTTAAACACTAGTCCTTCTGATGGTGCTACTTTTGATAAGTTTGGCATACTTTTTAATTTTTTTAATTGCGCTTTTAACTTTCCAATATTTGAAAAATCTTTCTTTGCTAAAAGTGAGCTACTAGCAGAGTCTAATTCGCTTCTTAATTTTTGTATTGTTTTGTCTGGATTTGCACTTAGAAAGTTACTGGCATTTGCTAATATTTCAGCGCCTACACCGAAGAATATTTGTTCAAAAGGTATCATATTTTTCTTTAGCATCGCCTGGTGATCTAATTTTTCTGTTGATCTTACCCATTCAACAAATTTCGGATGATCATCTTTTAGTTTATTAATTTGATTCATAGTAAAACTCTTATCAGAGAATGCCCAACGTTTCATTAAAGGATATAAAATATTGTCCTGTATGTTGGGAAAGTCTGTTGCGTTTGCGCCGTTTAATATGTATTCTAACCAAAAGTGTTGATGATATAACGATAGCGAATCGCTATCCTTTAATCTATATATATTCTGCAACTTGCCCAAAGACCCAATATATTTTGCTCTAAGCCTTCCGTAATTTTTTGGTTTGTGTAATTTTACAATATTAGGCCCTTTAAATGCAAACTTAGCTTTTATTGCAGCATTTGTCTTATTAATTACAGCAGCAAGTCTTGCGCCACCTGACTTTACTTCGCCAGAAGGTATCCAAGCTTCATTATATTGTAGTATACCGTGAAAGACTATTGTTGCAGGACCATCATAATCAACAACATTTTTATTTTCAGGATAGATAATTTCAATATTTGCCCAATTTTTACCGTTATTAAACAATGCCATTTGGTCTTTTTTAGAAATCTTTTCTATTGAATTTGCAATATCTCTCATTGAAAATACAAATGCATCTCTAACACTAGGTATATGGTTTTTAAATTTAGCTTTGACACCTGCTAAATTCATACCGCCACGCTTTAAGTCGCCTTTATTTCTAGCAGCTACTGCTTTGCCGTTTATAACTGAAATCATTATATTTTGTCCGTCTAATTTTTCTGTAACGGCTTCTTCTTTATCTAGTTTACCCTGTAACCCTAAGTCTATTATGTCCTTTAGTTCCCCAAAGGTCAATCCATAATCATCAAACGGGTGTGCCATGTGTCCATAGGCTCCTCCCATAAGCAATAACTCCTTTTGTTCTTTTAATTTTCTAAATGTAACTATTTTTCTTCCGTTAATTGTAGGCATTCCGTGTTTGTCTTTGCCAATACTTTTAACTTTCATTTTTTTATTTTTAAATCTTCCAACTAAAATAGTGTCGCCTACACTTACATCTAATTTAATTTCTTCTTTAAATGATGTTGTAAACTTATCAAACACTTTAGGATCAAAATATCCGAACATCTTTTGAAAAAATTTCTTTTTTGCTTTTATGTCAAACTTTTCAGAACCTAGTAATTTTCTCATAGTAGTTCCGCTTATTTCCATACCACCAACTTTAATACTTGTATGCGGTATTTCTAAAGTGTATCCTTGATCTTTAAATCCTTTAAGTCTGTTATAGTTTTGTCTGTATGGTAGAAAATATTTTCCGGAAGTTAGCCTTCCTTCATCTTTTGCGCCTACTGCAAAAACTGCTGCTGTTGTATTTTCATCAAATTTTGATAATAAATTTTTTGGAATGTAAGGCTGGTTTTCTAATTTTATAGCCTTACCAGGCACTCCCATTCTCATCATATGTCTTTTCTTTTCAGCAAAATTCATTGGGTGTCTTGCACCTCCAGACTTTCCACTTGTTACTATATAGACTTCATCAAACCTAGACTTTAAAAATTCATAAGAAGCTTTGTGGTGTGGACCAAAAGGTTGAAATCTTCCTGGGTATATGGCAACTAATTTTTTAATATTGTTTTCTTGTTCACGCATATATCTAGAAGACTTACCGTGAATTCTCTTCATCTTTTTTCTTTGTGCTAAACTAGTCGGAATCCAATCAGGACCGAATGTATAATCAGACTTTTTTGCTTCATTATATCTTACTTCTATTACAATGTCTTCATTAACTTTTGCAGGCATTTCACCCATATCTTTTGACGGAATAATTACAACTTGACTCTTTCTATTAGGGCCTACACCCATATACTTTAAAATATCCCAACCTAGGTCTGCTATTATTTGGTCCATTTCTTTCATATACTTTTTATCAGCAGCTTTCATCGATTTTTCGCCTGTAAGCACTGCGCCGCCGTAAGAAACTGCGCTTGCTCTCCCTTTCATAAGATGTCCATCATCTTCCATAAAACTTAATTCATAAAAAGGGTCGCTAGCTTTTTTATCTAACATATATTCTATAACAGGCCACCCTAAAACTTGCGCAGCTTTTATATCAGATACTTTTTCAAAGTCTTTAAAACTAGCAAAGAAATCATACAACCCTTCATCAGAATAAACACCTTGTACTTTTGCAGCTTCAGTTATCTTTTCTCTATCTGCTATATACTCTTTTACTGCCTCTTTATCTAGGACGAAACACTCGTCTCCGTATGCTGCTTGATATGCTATTTGTTTAGACAGTCTCTTCATATTATATTAGAATCTAAGCCTTTTTTGTGTAAAAGTAAAGGCTTTTTTTAAATATTTCCAAAAGGATCATTTTCACTTAATTGTGCTGTATTAAATGTTCCGTAAGTTGATGAGCCACCTTCGTGTCTACCTGAAGTGCCTTTGTATCCTGGAACAAATTGTCTATCTGGTATATCAGAAAAATTACCTATACCACCTATTCCTTCTCTTCCAAATATATCAACTTTGCCTGTTTCAGGTATTCTAGGATCATTTTGTAATCCTTGTGTTCCTTCACCTGCAAAAACATCTGGCTTTACGAGATCACCTAGCGGTGATTGTGCATGCCTTCCTGATATTGGGCTCTCATTTGATACACCCGGTGTGTTTGAATCTTTTAGTGCCATTGTTTTCTCCTTAGACTTCTAAGCTTCTTTTAAACCAACCATAGTAAAATTTACCTAAGTCAGGTTTTCTTTCTACTAAGTTAGCGTAATATTTTACCCTATATGCACGAACTCTATTTAGTTCTACGCCGGCAAGGGCTGAAATTGTATTGGGTCCGATGAAACCATCGACCTTTAGATCTGCTCCTTTAGCATTAGCTGTTTCTTGTACAATTTTTGTAGCACGACCAGCTCCCATATTTACACACATATCAAAATAGATATGGCGGAGATCTTCGGAAAGATCTTCACATTTATTTTTATCCCAATAGTCTCGTTTATAAATATCCTTCGCACCGTCTTCTGTGAGGTTTTTAATGTCTACATCTGGATATGCTCTTTTAGATATTCCGTAATTAGTCTCACCACCTGGGTCTTTAGGGTCATTTACATAACCACCCTCGTGATGAAGGACTACGCTTATTATTTCATCAAAAGTTGTTTTCATTTGATTTTCTCCTTTTTAAAATTTTTATCCACAATGATAAGTACAAGCAATTAATACTGATTTATAGCCTAAGTCTGCGTCATTACTAGCAGATGCAAAGTTATAAGGCTGTGTAGCTTTTGCTACTGTATAGTTATGTAGTAAATCATCATCCTGTTTTTCACCGTGACCAGTTCTAGCCGATGAACATATGTAATCACCTGTTTCTATATTACCATTAGTATCTGTTACCAAAATCTTTCCTTCACCAACCGCATTATAGTCCAATGCTGGTTTTACAGGATCTAAACCATGCATATTATGCCCTATACCCCAGTCTCCTGTAGAACTGCTTACTGCATTTTTGTTATTATACACGCCTACCCAATTTGAACCACTACCCGGCTTTATATCATTATAGACGCCCATTACAGCTTTATCTTTTTCAGCTGTTGTAACAGTAACTTCTGGCCAAGCTAATCCTATAGTACTTCCAGTTACATTTAAGTTTCCTGTTGCTTTTAGAATCATACCTGGCTTCCAAGCTTTCATCTCATTTTCATTGTCTGTAGCTGAGCCACTTATAATTTGTGATACGTGACCCCCTGTAAATGTGGAGTATGTTACTTCATCTATAATTTCTCCTAAAAATGTTCCACTATTATCTGAAAATTGAATCCAATGTTCGCTTGTATCAAAATCAGAAGTTGAATCTTCTTGTGAGTGCCATAAATTTAGTATGTATGAATTATCACCATCGGTTGTGGAAGTATTTCTAAAAATACCCATATAACCAGACGAACTACGAACATCTAATGTACCTGCTGGTGTTCCTGTGTGTCCTATAGAAAGAGCATTATGTATTTCAACATCAGCACTTGGTATTTCTATTCTATCAGCAGCATAATAAAACTTTATCTCACCGTATTGTGGAATGCCATTACTAACAGTACCCATACCTATTCTACCGTAACCGTCTCCAGTATATGTCAAATCTAAAGAAGCAGCACCACCCGCTGATTCTCCTATTGATATATGTGCACCTTGAGCAGTCCAATTATCACCAGTGCTAGTTGAATTAAGATAAAGTCTTGGCAAGGAGTCGTTAACCCCAACACTAAGCGTTTGATTATCATATGTTAAGTTAGTGACGCCCTCTACAGAATTTGAGTCTGTGAATATTGCTATCTCATTATTACTTCCGTTTGTACCATCTAATAAAGTAGTTCCCCAAACACGAGAGTCTATTTCATCTGTTTTTAGTCTATTATCTGAATCTAATATTACTACTGAATTGTCTAATCCAGTTCCTAAACCTGGCGCATATATGTAATCTTCAACATATAGATTTCCATCACCAGGATCTGTTGATTCGTTACCAACTCTTAGAGCGTCTATTCTGGCAAAATCATTAACAAGTAAATCATCTGATATTGTAAGGTCAGCAAATGTAGGTGCAGATGTTGTTTTGACATTTTGATCCATGTCATAGAGCTCATTAGCACCTTGACCAGTATTTATTGTGTTAGCAACAATACCTCCTGTTACAGTAACTTCACCATCACCGAACTGAGCAACAGTAGATCCGAAAGCTACAATATCTACAACAGTATCATTGTTGTATATGTCTCCAACCTTCATATTAGAAGATGATTGTGATATACCTGTCTGTGCACCGCCATCTATAAATCTAAAAGAATTTGCTGTAATTGGGCCTAGATGATACATTTCAGCTGCGCCATTTGTACTGTAAATTGAATAATGGTTTGAGCTGCCACCGGTATTATTTGCTAAATAGATATTATAGCTGTTTGTTGATGATCCGTTTAGCTCTGAATATAATCCGTATTTAGTTGTTGAAGCAGCGTTTTGTATTAATTCAGCACTAGCTTCTATTGGATTTGTTCCTGCATGAGACTGATAATGATACCCAACCATTTTTCTAGTGTGCTTACCAGTAAAAGACTTCGCACGATAGAATTGAAACTCTTGAAAGCTACCAGTGTCCGGACCTGCGGGATTATAATCAGATAGTACCGAGTTAAAATTATACATGTCAGCATCAAACGAGCCTGTAAGTCTTACATAGGCTTGAACTAGGTCTTCTTGCAAGTAACCTTTTGCATTGGTTGTAAGAATTTGATTGTCACCTCTGAATACAGGTTGAACTTTTATCTCTGATGCTGCGCCACCCATTGCAATTAGTCCGTTACCGTAAAATGTTTGTACACTTGATGTCGGCACGTATATTTCTGCATGTATAAATTTAGAACCTTGCATTGATCCACTTAATAGCATTCCAGTTGCATATCCACCATCATTATACGAGCTACTATCATTAGCTAAGATTGATATTCCTTTAATTGGTGTAGTACCTACTGTCCCTATATTTGTTCCCATTTGCACAACTTTATCTAAACTAGAACCTGATCTGAATCTGAGCGCAGCGCCTACGCCTTGTGAGCTTGATATTGCTGAAATCTCAAGTTTTTCAGTTACATCATCAGGGCCGATATTTTTTAATGCCCATTCCCAAACTGTACCTGTTGAATCTAGATTTCCGTTCACTTGTGCATATTGACCGCTATCTCCGTGAAATTGTGGTGTTTGTCTCCACCTTGTTGTCATTTTAGAGTTGCCGCCAACTGCAACCTGAATGTGACTAAATTCTTGTTTAGATGCTGTTGGTGGAATATTTGAAGCGTGAGAGTTTGTAAAATCAAGATTTTTAAAATCTAGTTTAATATTTCCGTTTGTTGCGCTAAGCGACTGTGTTGATACGACTAATGTGTCAATAAATGGAGCACCCGCGCCGAGACCTCTACTTTCATTGGCACCTGAAGAGGACTCAAATGTCAGTGCAGAATTAGATAGTGAATATTGCCCGATCTGTCCTTCTGTCGTAGCTATAATTGTATTGGCAACTATATCACCAGTTATATCGGCGCTTGTCGCTGTAAGTGTTCCATCTGCAGCTACATGAAAGTTTCCTGTGCCAAGACCGATTCCCGTAGAGCCTATAAATACACCTGAAGTAGAGCTATTGTATGTTGTCTTACTTGAATTACTAGTTAAATAGTCTGATAAGAAAAAGTTTCCTATTTCACCACCGTCAAACTTTACATTAGAACCTGTTATTCTTCCGTCTGATTTTAGTAGCAATCCGCTGGAGCTAATTGATGTTGAGTCTAATGTAAATCCACCAATTACACCGCCAGTTAAGTCTACTTTTGAACCTGTTATTTCACCACTTGATTTTAGTAATAATCCGCTAGAGCTTATTGATGATGCACCAAGTGTGAATGCAGCAATAGTTCCTGTTCCAGTTACATCAATATTTCCGTTAAATAATGCAGCGGATCCTGTAATTTGCCCGTTGTCTCTGAATATTAGAGAATTGTTTGAGCTGCTGATTGTTGATGCCGATATACCGAATCCACCTATTTCTCCAGCAGTTGCTGTAACAGTACCAGTTAGTGTTGCACTGGTTGCTGTCATATTACCGCTTGAGTCTAGTGAAAAATTACCAGCATCTACTGTTAAATCACTTCCGTCAAATTTTATAAACTTAGAGGCATCACCAACATTAAATTTAGCAGTACCGCTATCTAATCCTAAGAAACCACCTGCTGTTGTACTACTAAAGCTTGTTTTCTTAACATACAGTCCTTCTGCATTTGTTGTAGAATCTAACTTAACATCATTTTTAGAAATAGCTCCCGAACCTATTGCCCAACCTGCAATTGTTGCATTACCGTCGATTGTTAAAGCATCGCTAATATATCTAAACCCTGTACCGATTGAAATTTTAGCATTGGGTCCATCAAGATAAATTCTATTTGCAGAATTATAAGCGTTTGTGCCAGTTCCAATTGATATGTAAGCAGATGTTGCGTTTATTATTACTCTAGAATTGGTATCATTAATTTGCCCGTTACCTATTGTCCAGCCGCCAGCTGTTAGAACATTAGAAGTGTACGTAAAATTTTGTCCGATTGACATCCTATTTCCAGGTCCGTCAATATAAGTTCTATTTGCTTGTGCATAATTGTGTGTTCCAGATCCTAGTGATAATACACCACTTCCACTTAATATAGCTTGTCCGTTAGAAGATGATATTTGTCCCTTACCTATCTTCCAACCACCAGCAGTTAATACATCATCAACATAAGAGAATGTTGAACCTACATAAAATACAGGTGATGTAGAAGCACTTACAAAAAATAGTCCGTCTGTTGGTGTTCCAGTTGCCGATGTAGCACCAGTTCCTAAAGCTATTGAAGCTTGATTGCCGTTTATATCGGCTACTGTTCCACTTTTTAGTCTTCCAGGAACTAAATCCCAACCAGCAAGTTTTGCCTCATCTTTAGTTATTAATACCGCAGTCGTCGACGAATCGCTTATATCTGCGTCACTGGAGCCACTAAACACTGCGAATCCGTACTTCGCATCACCGGTGGTGGGTAGATTACCAACGATTACTTTCGGCTTTGCTGTGTCTATTGAACCTGTATAAATTGCTAATTGTTTATTTGTCGCATCTAATGCTATTGATCCTGCAGCATCATTAAATTGAAATCTGCCAGGAACTAATTCCCATCCAACAATTTTATTTTCATTTTCTCCTAACTCAACTAATATGTCAGAGTCTGAAGGACTGGTTCCACCGCCTGATTGAAATATCTTAATTCCGTATGCTGAGCCTCCGTCTATTTCACCTAAATAAATTCTGTCATTAGAGTCATCGTTTATTGTAATTCTTTTTGCAGCTGCATCAATTGTTACATTTCCACCTGAACTGCTTATTGCAGTTGATCCGATTCCCCAGCCACCAATATTTCCAGAAAGCGCATTTATTGTACCTTCTAAGAAAGCGCTACCAGATGCCCAGAAACCAAAGTTAGAACCTAGTGCACCAAAACGTGGTGATGTTATTCCTGCTAAATTACCGAACCTTGCAGTTGTAGAACCACTCTCATAATTTATATCAATAAATGGGCTGTTCGCAGAAGAGGCATCTATCATTACAGTTCCACCACTTATTCTTGCGAATGTTCCACCTGGTTCTAAGTCTGCAAGTGAACCTGCATTTGCTGTGGCATCATATTTTGTAAAGCCACTTTGCACGCCTGACGTTGTTCCGTTACTGTTAAATGTAAATTTTACTGTGTTTATTGTTCCATCATCACCAGCATCTTTAAAGAATGCAACTTGTCCAGATGTAAATGTTGCAGATTTTTCATCTTCTACTGTAACCGTTCCAGCACCTGTTGTACCTGTTGATCCTGAAATTACACCACTATCACTTACAAGAAGCATACCGTTTGTTGCCTTTACAGTATCTTTTTGGAATATGTGTGTCCTTAATGTGTTTCTTACAACAACATTATCAACTTCCATCAATGTTCCGTTTGCACCTTGATCCAATATTCTAAATCCGTCACCTAAAATACCAGATGTAAAAGTTGCAGTAGAGATTTGGTCTGTATCTCCGAATGTAATATCACCTTGTGATGTTATGTTTCCAGTTGTTGTTAAATCTCCAGTAGCTGCTAGTGTGCTCCCATTATAGGTTAATCCTGTTTCTGCTGTTAGCGTTCCATCACCATCTGATGTTAGAACTGCATTTGCAGTAGAATTATTTGCCATGACTTCAGTTAGATCTAAAGTTACTGTTGGAGTTGCACCTTCTCCACTATTATTTGTTAAGTCTATTCCAGTTCCTGCAACTAAAGATGCAACATAATCTCCTGTAGTGTGTGATGATAGCGTAATTAAATTATTTAAACTTGTAGCTCCTGTACCACCTCTTGCAACACTTAGTGTACCAGTTGTTCCAGCGATTATTGGTAAGCTATTAGCATCTGTTAGGTCGAATGCAGGAGTCGTGTCTGAAGCGCCTAATGCCACAGTGATTCCACCGAAATTGACACTTGAATTTGAAAGTGATGAGTTTGCTATATTTGATAAAGTATTGTTGCTCGCATTAATTGTTTTGTTTGTAAGTGTATCAGTTGTTGAAGTTCCCACTATATTTGTAGTACTTCCTACTGTACCAGCAACCCATCGGTTTTCACTAACATCGTATAGTAATGAACCTGTAGCGTTGCCACCACTTGTTTCTTTTACAAAAAGTCCGCCATCGTTAGCACCAGCATTTAGTTCTATAATTCTATCTGCAACATTTAATGTTGTAGAATCAATAATTGTCTCTGTACCAGATACAGTTAGATTACCTGAAATAACAACATTATCATCCATTGTGATTGTTCCACCAGCAGAATCTATTGTAAGGTTACCAGAAGATGTATCAATTTCATTATCGCCAGTAACACCTACTTTAATATTTCCTAATGTACCACCAGCAAATGTCGGTGAGTTTCCTGTTCCGACTGCCTGACCGATTGCTATATCATTAGCATTTACAGTAACACCAGTTCCAGCACCAACGGCAAAAGTTCTATTTGAGGCTATTGTCCCACCACCAGTCAAACCATCACCAGCAGTTAGTGTTACGCTTGTGTGGTCTATATGTTCATTTGCTACAAAGCCACTTAAATCATCATGAACTATTTCTCCATCATTTGTAGTTAGTGTATCACCTGTAAGTGTGATACCTGTACTAGCTGCTAAATTTGTATTTGCTGAAATATCAATGCTACTCAATGTTGATATACTTCCTAGTCCTAAAGTAGTCCTAGCATTACTCGCAGCAGCATCGTCAATTAGAGTTCTACCAAAAGCTGATATTGTTGTACTTGCTGGTAATGATAAAGTTTTTATATCTGCATCAACTTCAGAATCCATTAGAGCACCAGCTGCTGTTACATTTGCAGTATCGGTTACATCAGCACTACTTTCAACTGAGTCTAATTTTGTTTCTTGAGCATCTGTCATAAATCTTTTATTTGAAGCATCTGACATATTAGCAGTACCGAATGTAGGAGAAGCTCCACTAATAACTGATTGGTCTAATGCTTTTACATCGGCAATAGAAGTCAATTCAGAATCCATTAGGGCACCAGCTGCTGTTACATTTGCTGTGTCTGTAACATCGGCACTCGCTTCTATGGCATTTAGTTTTGTGTGGTCAGCATCAGTAAAGACATTAGAATCACTAGCAGCTTCAACAGCAGTTCTAATTTCAGCATTAGTTTGGTCAGCAGTTGCACCAGACTCAATAGTATCTAGTTTTGTTTTATTAGCAGCCACTCTTGTACTAAATGAAGAGCTAGCTGCTGTAAATGATCCTGTTATATCAGCATCAGTTATTTTCTTGACTAGCGCTAAATTTGCAACTTCTGAGTCCATCAGCGCACCAGCTGAAGTTACATTTGCAGTATCGGTTACATCAGCACTAGCTTCTATATTGTTTAATTTTGTGTGATCAGCATCTGTAAAAACGTTCGAATCTGATGCTGCTTCAACAGCTGCTCTTATTTCTGCATTGCTTTGGTCTGCAGTTGCATTTGATTCAACAGAATCTAATTTAGTTTCTTGAGCATCTGTCATTAATCTTTTGTTTGATGCATCTGTAAAATTAGCAGTGCCAAATGTTGGTGATGCGCCGCTAATTACCGATTGGTCTAGTGCTTTTACATCAGTAATAGAAGTCAATTCAGAGTCCATTAATGCGCCAGCACTTGTAACATTTGAAGTATCTGTTACATCAGCATTTGTTTCAATTGTGTCTAATTTTGTTTTATTACTAGTTACTCTTGTGCTAAAAGAAGCTGATGCTGCTGTAAATGATCCTGTTATATCAGCATCAGTTATTTTTTTGACTAGTGCTAAATTTGCAACTTCTGAATCCATTAATGCACCAGCTGCTGTTACATTTGCTGTGTCTGTTACATCAGCACTGCTTTCAACTGAGTCCAGCTTAGTTTCTTGAGCATCTGTCATCAGCCTTTTGTTTGATGCATCTGTAAAATTAGTAGTGGTAAATGTTGGTGTTGCTCCACTGACAACTGATTGGTCTAATGCTTTTACATCAGTAATAGAGGTTAATTCAGAATCCATCAGTGCACCAGCACTTGTAACATTTGCAGTATCTGTTACATCAGCACTAGCCTCTATATTGTTTAGCTTTGTATGGTCGGCATCCGTAAAGACATTTGAGTCAGAAGCAGCCTCAACAGCAGCTCTAATTTCTGCATTACTTTGGTCTGCAGTTGCATTAGATTCAACAGAATCTAATTTAGTTTCTTGAGCATCTGTCATCAGCCTTTTGTTTGATGCATCTGTAAAATTAGCAGTTCCGAATGTAGGAGAAGCTCCACTAATAACTGATTGGTCTAATGCTTTTACATCAGTGATAGATGTTAGTTCACTGTCCATCAATGCTCCTGCGGATGTTACATTTGCAGTATCGGTTACATCAGCACTTGCCTCTATGTTGTTTAGTTTTGTATGGTCAGCATCTGTAAAAACATTTGAGTCTGTAGCCGCTTCAACTGCAGCTCTAATTTCTGCATTACTTTGGTCAGCAGTTGCATTAGATTCTATTCCGTCTAATTTTGTGCCATCAGTTTGTAAATCTCTTCCATCGACTGTTCCTGAAGTATCAATATTTCCTGCTATGTTTATATTTGAGAATGATCCTGTTCCTGATGCAGATATATTTCCTGTCCCTATTGACGATCCATCACTTAGTGTTCCAACTAATAATGATGCATCAGGAACTTGTACAGGTCTATTTGTTATACCGTGTATTTCAATACCGTTTCCTCTAGAAATATATTGATTAGTTGTTACTGAACCTGGATAAATTTTTGTTGATTCGATTCTATCAAAAGAACCTGTTGATGTTTCTAATTTATTTGTTGCATTTGTAAAAGTTAAATTTGATGATGCACCGAATGTTCCGCCGTCGTTAAACTGTATTTCTGTATCACTCCCAGCAACACTAGCACCTACAACTGGATTTCCTGCAAGTAATAAAAATTCAAATGAACCGGTCCCTGATGATGATACGTCACCTATAACTTCTAATTCTGAACCGTCAAATGATAAATTAGTTTCTGCATTCATTGCATCTGTTCCAGTAGAAGTAACTATTCTATTATTTTGACCATTTGTCATAAAGTCTGAAACATCAACTGAAATTGCATCAGCAGCAACATCGATACCAGTTCCCGCACCAATGTTAATTGTTCTATTTGCTGCTATTGTTCCACCGCCTGTCAAACCTGAACCAGCTGTAATTGAAACAGAGCTGTGATCTATATGTTCATTAGCAACAAAACCACTTAAATCATCATGAACTATTTCAGAATCATTAGTTGCAATGTCATCTGTATTTACAGTTATACCTGTTCCTGCTCCAATATTAATAGTTCTTGTAGATGCTATTGTTCCGCCGCCTGTTAATCCTGAACCAGCTGTAATTGAAACAGAGCTGTGATCTACATTTCTTGTGCTAGATGTGTCTAATGCTACATCATCTGCATTTATAGTTATACCGCTTCCAGCACCAACATTTACAGTTACATCACCAGAGCTTCCTCCTCCTGTTAAACCTGATCCTGCGGTGACACCTGATATATCACCTGCTTCAGCTTCTTCAACTGCTATTCTCGATGATAGTGATGCTGATAGTGCAGTAAAAGATCCTGTGATTGATGCCTCAGTCAGGCTTCTTATTAGGTTATTATTTGGACCTAATGAACCACTAATATCCGAAGCAGCGCTTGATCCGAATGTACCGTTAAAAATATTTGTAAGTGTTTCACCACTTAATACAGAATTAATTGTTGCAGCTGTTATTCTATGTCTGTGATTTCCTTTGGCATAATCAGCAACATTACCGTCTGATGCAGTTGTTCCAATATCTTCTGGATCAGCACTATACGCCTGTAGTGATGGAGCACCAAGTGTTCCAGCAACCTGGCTATCATTTGTAAATGATTCTCTATTAATACTAGTACCAAAGCTTGCAAGACCGCTTCCACCTCTAAATTCTATTCCAGCACCTGTCATCTTAAAGAAACTATCTTCTGAATTATAAATTAATAAGCCTTCTTGCGTTAACTCAACTCTTCTAGTATTGCTTCTTACAGAAAAATTATCAAATGTTATTTCAGTTTCTGGATATTCTGGTGTTGAGCTTCCAACTACAGTTTTTGTAAATGTTTTTCCGCTTAGTTCTGAATTTACTTCACCTTTGTCACCTACAAATAGAGGCTTTTCTACTGTAAATCCTGAATCATCGTTTATAGAACCGGTTAACACTAATTTTAGGTATTCTGTTCCTGCTGGTATTTCTGCACTTCCACCAAAACTAGCATATTGTCCACTTCCTAAGAAATATTCTCCGTATCCGTTTGATGCTGTATAAACTGCTGCTGGTAAGAATGGTTGAAATTGTGAGCCATCATGATATTCCATTCTAAAATATTGTGGGCCTAAAGCTCTGTCTTTTCCTTTACCACCAAATGAAGAACTAAATCTTGCAACAGAACTAAAAGATAGTGTATCACCTGCAGCGATAGACTGTGTTATAACTTGTACTATTTCATATGTGTTATTATTCGCATAATTTCCTGCACCGGCTGGAACTACTACATCTAGTGTAACATCACCGCTTACAGCTTGTTCATCATCAACATATGCACTTCTTTTTGTAAGACTCATTGATGCGTGGCCTGATGTGTTGAATGACCAGCTAGTTGCAGATGACGTAATATTTCTTCCTGCAGAAATTGTATCGTCTTCAAAGCTTTTATTTCCGATGTATTGTGTGCCACCACCTAATGTTGATAGTGAACCAGACTTAACTTCTACTCTGCTTACGCCTAAACCGTCCTTAACTCTTAGTCCTGGCAATAAAGCATCTATTTCTACAGTGTCATCAGAGTTTTTAAGAGAGCCTGAACCTATTTCAAATCCTCCAATTGTACCACCATCAAATAGTGCTTTAGAACCTGTTATTTCACCTGATGATTTTAATAATAAACCACTCGAACTAATTTGGGTTGCGTTAAGTGTAAATCCACCAATAACACCACCTGAAAAGTCTACTTGTGATCCAGTTATTTCACCTGTAGATCTTAGTATTAAATTATTTGCTGTATCACTTATTGATGTAGCTGCTAATTCAAAGCCTCCGATACTGCCACCTGTAAAAAGAACAGCAGAACCTGTTATGTCTCCTGTTGATTTTACATTGAATGGTGCACTTCCACTTGCTTCTAGTGATGTTGCACCTGCGAAAAATCTTGTGTCGCCAATTGATGATAGTCCTGATACTTTAGTGTCTGTTGTTTTGTGGATAGCATTTGATCCGATCACCCAATCAGCAATAAATCCAGCACTAGCTGTTAAAACACCTTCAATAATTGCACCACTTGCAATTAATTTTCCGCTAGAAGATACTGCAAAATCAGAACCAAACCTTACGTAATAAGGATTTGCATTCGTAGGTGTAAAGTCTATATAATAACCGTCTAACGGATTTGTCTCAGGGCCTTCATCTGACTTGTATAAAGCAGCACCGTCTGCATCTAATGTTGCGTTACTTCCGCTTAACTTTCCATCTATTATATTCCAATTTCCAATTACACCATC
>Ga0115545_1000168_pt1 | contig 34183 bp, 36 predicted proteins | sample COGITO_mtgs_1003_FD_87188 | JGI IMG/M metagenome (GOLD analysis project Ga0115545, IMG submission 87188) | Pelagic marine microbial communities from North Sea - COGITO_mtgs_100330 | ecosystem: Environmental > Aquatic > Marine > Epipelagic | place: Germany:Helgoland, sampling site Kabeltonne...
CTTCCAAATATCCCATTTGATCCGGTTGTTTTTCAGCCGCTTGTTGTTGTTCTTCTGAATTAAGTTCGGATTCATAAGCGTTTTGAGTAGCCTCAAGCAAAGATTCGTAACGCTTAATTTCTTCTTGGGCTTTACGACCCCGAGACAAACGTCCCAGACCAAAAGCCAAAGGAGCAACACCGAAAAGAATCATAGCCACAGGTCGATGCGAACCTAACAAATCAAACTTGGCTTTATCGACAGCAGAAAAGATTAGAGTAGCGGCACCTACAAAAAGAGGAACTCCGGTTACGGGACTCAGAGCCTCAGTTTCAGTAGGCCCGGGCTCTCGTTCAGGAGTTTCAACACCTTCCCCAAAGAGAATCTGATTACGCAAAGTGGCGAAATCTACCATGGTATCACTTTGACCTCACAACTACTTATAGTTAAGCATCACTGAACGCCCATAGCACGACCGAAATAATTCTGTCCGTAAGTAGGGCTGGTGGTCATAAGTGAATAACTGTAAGCGGTCCAAGATTGGTTAACGGCATCGCCAGATTGTTGTCCTACGGGGTAAGTGTAATTGATGTTTTGACCAACGGCTTGTCCACCCATGAGTCCACGTTCCGTGGAAACCAAAGGAATTGATCCCCATTCTCGGGTAATTTGACCTTCACGAAGAGGTTGCACATGGGCTTCCTTTTCTACGGTTTCTTCAGTTTCTGCAGGGGATTCGGAAGGAGTAATACGATCCATAACCAATTTAGTTCCTACGGCAAGAGCCGCTATTAAACCAACTGCGTGTAAAGGTGCCATAATAATCATTACTCCTCTCGACTATTTATACTTACTTGCGGTTTGCCGCTGCCGTAGAGTATCCGATTGCGAATCAGACCCAAGGATACCAAGGCGATAGCACCGGCTACGCCTTTGAGGATAGTGCCGGCTACTCGTCCCCTGTTTTCAGAATCAAATTCAATTTCTTCTCTGACGATAACGGGAACTTGAAGATCGTCTAACTTGTAGGAAAGTTCGGATTGAACTCGCTTGGCTTCCTCATAACGAGGATGCTTTTGAAGTTCTAAATCTTCCATTTGAAGGATATCGTCGGAAAGGGATAGGTAAAGTTCCAAGGCTTCAGAAACATCGGTAATTTCGTCAATATTGATACCTTCCATAATCCAGTAGGTAAGGGCGAAAACTTGGTTTTCGGCAGCCAAAACATCTTCTTCAATGCCGGGGATGTAAGCATAGGGGTTGTATTCATCGGGGTTAGTGTCAGCACCGTAAGTAACACAGGGGTCTTGTCCACAACCGCAATTATTGCCATCGGCACCGAAATGGATATCGTTAGGCGGGGCGGAAGCAGATGAGAATCCAGAACCGTCTTCGAATTGCACGATAGCGTTAGAGTATTCGGCAGTGTAGTTAAAGTAACCCTTGCGTTCTTTGGATTTAAGTTTCTTAGCGGCTGCCTTTTCAGCAGCACCACGGTCACGAGTAGTCAGGATATCTTGTAGACGAGGGGATTGTCCCAAACCACCGTAGGCCCCGAGAGCACGGAAGGCACCGTTGTGGTCGTAAACCCAGACCATGTAAAACTTGTTAGAGTCGCTGGCTTCAAAACGAAGAGCAAAAGGACCCCAGATACACTGATTCCAATTAAATTTAGGATCGATTTGAGAGCGAACTGCATCACGAATGTTGGACTTTTCACGAGACAAAGAAGGGGAAGCATTAGAAGCCGCATTGAATGTTTCTGCACGACTGTGTTTCATGATAGTTTTGCCCTTAGGCAACGATGCTGGAATCAAAGGTGCTGTGCTTGTAACACCTTTGGCTGGAGTCCATTTGGTCTTTCCCATGTGAGGGCGGCGTTCAGCAGACATCTTTTTAGAAGCACGGCGGGAGTAATTATCAGCGTCATCATAATCTTCACCCATGTCCAGATATTCGTCAGCGATAACGTCAGCCACGGTGTTATCTTTGACTAAGACCCATTCATCATCGTCCCACATAATTTCAGTGCCTTCGGCTCGCTTACGACCAGCAGCAGCCTTTTTAGCCATACCGGCTTTGCCGTATTTTCGAACACCGATTTTGTAAGCGGTAGACTTACCAATCTTTTCGGCTTCTTCTCTGGAAAAACCTTTGTCGAGATACTGAGCCGTGATCTTGTTTGCCAATTTGTTAAAATTACTTTGTTTTGCCATTCTTATCACTCCTTTCACCAAGCATTGAATTGTTCCGCACTGTGATAGTTGATTTCATCAAAATCTAATTGATACTCAAACTCGCAAGGGTAGAAAACACCGTCGATCTCTACTTCCATTGTATCGTAATGACGATTCAAATCCATGTTACTGTTACCAGTTACATAGCCAATTTGTTTAACAACTTGGTCTTCAATTTCGGAATAGTCATCGAATCCCTCTGGAAGACCTTGACAGGTCCATTCGAAGTTAACGGTAGCGTAAGCATTTCGGCTACCAGAATCCATCAGAGTTTCGGCTCGCTTTCGCTTAGATAATCCGGGGGTGCCATCAAGCGGACGCCAGTTAGCCATTTCTCCAAATTCCATGGGGTCTTGAACAGGGGTGTTGCCTTCTTCAGCGTTAGCAAAGACGTTCATGTGTCCCGAAGAGTTAAGGGAAGCCTCATCAAAAGTTCCTGATCCTATGGTAGAGGTTAGTTGGTTAGTGGACAAACCGACGCCGGAAAGAGCACTGCTGCCAGTATAAGGGGAATTAAATGTTTCAGAACCATAAAGATAGAAATCAAGATATTCGATTTCGGAATCAGTCAAAGCCGATGCGTCAACAACATAGCGACCGTGGTCCATAGTCATTTCTTCAGCGTGGTATTGCTGGGGAACGTGAGGTCGAGCCTTAACAGGACACTTAGGTTGTTGAGGATTAACAGAAAGATCAAAGGTGTTGGGAGTATTAGGATCAGGAGTCAAACGACCTCCGATAGCACTGCAACGAACCATTAGGGGTGGATTAAGAATAGATTCTACATATTCCGAAACCAAAAGTTTAAGATCGCCGGGGACGGACTTAGAGGGAACTACTGGAAACTGCACAGCATTGCCGTATTTGTCCTGAGTAACCAAGTGCACTCCGGCTCGGTTGGTGGCATCCCAGTTCATTTCATCAATAGTATAGGTTCCATCATAGTAAATAGAGTAGTCTCCGCCTTGGAAACCAGCGTGTCGATTAAGATAGGCTTTTTTATCGGCCTCAGTGCCTCCACGGGAAGCGGGGAAATGACCTACTAACTTAAACTCACCAATTCCTGCTTTTCCAGTTTGAGTAAGTTTACTGGGAAGCATCCGAATCTGAGGAATGGTTCCAAAAAGAAAACGAATATCTTGTAGTGGCAATTCTGCGATAGTAGGTGCAACTGACATAACCATTATTAGGTCTTGCCGCTATTTATAGTTTAGCGTTAACCGAAATAAGATTCGTTAGTGTCTTCATTTCGCTTGCGTCCACGTTCTTGAGCGACAGTATCACGCAATCCATTGAGTTCTTCAAGTGCCCCATCAAGATGGCTTTGTTTGATAATAGCCTCATCCTCGGCAGAAAGCATAATGGAAACATTGACTAACTCACGAAGGTAGGCTCCAGACCAGCCTTCAGTTTTCTTAGCAATAGCACCAATATCCAAAGCCTCACATTCACAGTAGCCCAGATATTTAGATAGAATACGGGTGCGGGCTTTTTGGTCGGGGTGGTCAAAGGCTACCCGAGCGTCAAAACGTCCGGGTCGATCAGCCAAAGCCCAATCCAAATGGTTGGCGTAGTTAGTAGTAGCCAAAGTAATAACTTGGTCATTTTGTTCCACACCTGCCAAACAATTTAGGAACTCTCCCAAGAGTGGGTGGTCGCTTTCTTCTCGGTCAACACCTCCGAGGGTATCAATATCTTCAACGACTACCAAAGTAGGGCTCAATATTCGGGCTGCTTTGTAGATGTCATCGATTTGACCTCTTTCAGTAACAGCGTTGCGAGAAACATAGATAATAGTAGAATCACGACAGTAGTTCATCAATACAGAACAACAAAGGGTTTTTCCTGTGCCGGGTGGTCCTTTAAGCAGGATACCACGGCTGGTTTTCATGCCCATGGATTGATACTGTTCCATACGAGCAAGGAAGGAAATAACATTTCGATCAATCTGAGATTTCTGTTCTTCAGAAATAATGATATCTTCCCAAGTATAATCAGGAACATCCAGATAAGTAAAGTCAGCGTTGATAGCGGCTTTCTTGTAAATACCTTGGCTCTTGAAATGGTTTTTGACATTATCCATAAAATCAGTGTAGTCAAAATCAGAAGTTGTAGAGAAGTAAAAACGAACATCCATTTCATAGGTGTCATAAGGATAAAAGGTGACTACCAAAGGATAATCCTTGGCACGGTGTCGATAATATCGGCTTTGCCGATGTGGAATCTTGATGGTCTTTTCTTTGCCACCACGAAGACGAACCTTTTCGTCAAGATAGACTGGGTTAGACTCAGCAGAACCACGGTTGTTGTAGTTAGTGGCTCGCACCAATTCAAAATCATCTTCTAAAGTAGAAACCAAAGAATGAATCCAACCTACCATGGAACGACCTGAAAACTCTTTGGCTTTGGATTCAGAGTTAGCACCAACAAACTCATCAATCTGACGGTCTTGCAAATCATAGCCAGTTTGGTGATTAACGTAAAGCACAGCGTTCTTGTAGGCTTCAATGTCTACATCAATAGGTCCTAAAGGAGTTTCTAACACAAAGGGTGGGGCGTGGTTGTAAGCGTCGGACATAAACTCCAGTTGTCCAACCACTTACTTATAGGTTGATAACATCGTTATTTAGGCATTCCAATGGTCAACAACCAGTGAATTAGTAGTTAAGAGATCCCATTCTTGAGAAGTAACATCACTCGGACAAGGTTCGGTATTAAATCCGGAGAAATGTTCTTCCATTTGGGTTAAGTTATCAGCAAAACGTTGTTCGGCTTCACTACCCCATAAATCTTGAAGGGGGTTTTGACCTTTGTTAAAGTAATTATCTTCTTGTAAGCGATAGGCTCCAACGTAATCGTTACCGTAAACACGATAAACTTGGTCATCCGAACGGGGATCTCCACAAAGGCGATACCACAGAATTTGGTCTTCACCTGCAAAAAGTTGTTCTGGAAAGCCTTGTGTTTGTTCAAAGCGTTGACGCTTAATGGCTACCGAAGAGGGAAAAACCATAGCGTGATACTTGAAATACAAACCGTGATAACGAGGGTGCCAATCTGAAAGATTGGGAAACCAGTTAAAGGCTCGTCGACTTTGATAAACATTACCCTTAGAAGAGGTCATAGAAACATCGACATCTCCGGCGTTCCAAACCATAACATGGTCGGAATCAAGGTTAGCAATCGAAATAGCCAGTTCTTCTAAATGTTCGGGATACCACCAATCATCACCATCTAAGAAAGCAACCCATGGTTGGGTTCCTAAAGCGATGGCTTGATTACGGGCTTGTGAAACACCAGTTCCAGTTTGCCTAATCCAGTTGAACTCGGGAAAGAACTCCTTAATATCATTGATATCCTCGGCTTCAGAAGCCGAAGTTGGTGTTCCATCGATAATCCAAACTTGGGTAGGTCCCGAAAAAGTCTGACGACTTACGGATTCAAGACACTTTTCCAGAAGTTCTCCACGGATTCGATAGATAGGTATGACTACATCGAACATAACCGAGTGTGGGTTACTAACCTACTTAACGGTTTCGTTCTGGTAATCGATCGTGAAGGCTATCTGCAACAAGGTTTTGACCGACTCCGAAAGATACTACTCCGAGTAGAGCCCAAACAAGATGACTCCTGTTGTAATGCTCTAATTGAAGCAACTTTTCCGAGTGATACCCTGTGATGCTAACACCGACAACAATCAATCCCAAACCGAGTCGGGCTGACGTAATCATGTTACCTACCTACCGGGTTGAAGAACGTGTCTCTGCAAGGCAGCCTTACGGCTGCTGTGCGTCATCGAAACGACTTCTGGCGGGTGCTGGAAGCGTTATCAACTTCAGGCTTGAGCCTGAAGGAGGCTTCGCTTATACCAGTCCACGTTACCGGGGTTGATGCTGATACCCATCTCCAACAGTTTGTTAGCGATAAGTGCGTCTGGACCGTCGTAGAGCGTATACTTGACAAAACATTGAAGTTCTGCAGCAGCAGCAGCGGAGTCCGAAACGAATGCACCAAGGTTGTAGAAGGTTACCAAAGCGTCCCAAACCTGACCGGGCAGAACGTAAACGTCTGGGTAAAGGTTGAAGGAAGGCTGGAAGTTAATGCTTCGTGGGTAAGGACTTGCCATTCCGGGGATACCATCGTTAGGGATGTTATCTGGGTCCAAGAAGTAGTCAGTGGTGTTGATACGGACTTGGACGTAGGCACGAGGACCAGCGAAAGCACCGGTTCCGGTTGTTCCGTCGACCAAAAGGCCACGGATATCAGTGTTATCAGCGATAGCACCGTGAACACCAAGAGAAGGTGTTACTGCGATGTCTTCGATGACGACGAACTCAGTTGCAGTTGTTTCAGCAGGCTTTGTGATGTTGTTACCGACACCGCCGACAAAGATAGAAACTCGCTGACCGACGTAGGTCGAGGGGTTCATAGTTGTTCCACGGCTGGCATCCCATTCATATACTTGTGATCTCATTGACATATTTTTCATCTCCTATAATTAGTTCCTGAGTTAAGGGACTCAGGCTTGCCCTCCCATGCGGCTTCGTTGTTGCTGCTCAATTAGGGAACGCTTATACCAATCGACGTTGTTTGGGTTGATGGTGACACCAAGTTCCAAAAGTTTGTTTGCGATAAGTGCATCAGGACCGTCGTAGAGGGTATACTTCAAGAAACAGGACACAACTTGAGTTGTGGTTGTTGAAGTTCCGTTACGGCTTGAGTAAAGAATCTGGAAGGTTTGACCGGGCAAGACGTAAACGTCAGGGTAAAGGTCGAAGGACTTCAAGATGTTCTCGCTACCGACACCACCAGCAGTGGTAAGGGCAAGGTCGAGGCTTGAGGGTGCACCACGAGGGTAAGGACTTGCCAGACCGGGGATACCGACCATGTCGGTAACGTCAGGGTTCTGGAAGTAGTCCGTTGTGTTGATACGGATTTGCACAGCAGATCCCAGAACTGGGCTTGCGGCAATATCTTCAATCACAATAAACTGTGTTGCGGTCGTTTCGGCAGGCTTGGTGATGTTGTTACCAACACCGCCCGTGAAAATATCGTATTCACGGTTAGCGACCAACTGTGCAGGCTCGTCAGAGGTCGTTCGGCGGAGTTGGTTAGAACTTGCCTGAAGGTTGCTCCATTCATATACTTGGCTTCTCATTGACATATTTTTCTAACTCCATTATGTATTTCATCCCGAAGGATATAAGAAGATTGTATTTCTGACTATATATAGTTTTCGGTTCGGGCTAAGGTCCCTTACCAAAATCAATAGTTTTTGTTGGCAATATCCAGACCTTTCTTGGCTCCATAGAGAGAGCCAGCAGTCATGATGGAAAAAGCAATAATTTGATTAAGTTTACCAAAACGAACTCCTTGGGCAATTCCAAGTAGTCCTCCAAGAGAACCAATCAAAGCAGCAGAATAAACTAAAGAATCTGCGGAGGTAAAACCCATGTCTTGATAATAAGAAACAGGATTGTTAATCAAGGGTATCACCCTTAGTAGCCCATGGCTTTATACATTTGCTTGGCTTTAGCCATGTCGCCTTTAGCATCTCGGACACAGGATCGCCATGCTTGTTGCTTAGGAGATCCCGAAGTTTTTACTTCAGCAACTTTAGCAACTTCAATCTCGGCAGCCTTGCTTCCACAGCCACAGGCTTGGAAATAATCGTCGTGTTCGGCACAGAAAAGTGCTTCTTCAGCAGCCATTTCATTGGCATCCATAAGTGGGAAAGAACCAGTTTGTCCGGGGACGATTTCAATTTGTGCAGTTATATTTTCATTAAGATCATCAACATAGTTGACAATAGTCTTAACAAGAGGCATTTCTACAACTTCATCGACCACAGGAACGTCTCGGGCTTTTCGAAGTAGCACTGCCAGACCAAGGGTAGCGGGAACGATACCCAAGATGCGTCCAACAGTAACTGTTTCTCCGCCGATAAACGGAATGGCAGATGGGACTGAAGTAACTTGATATGATAGAATATCAGCGAAACGGGTGCTGAAGAATCCAAATCCAACGAGCAGGAGAGAACCACCAACGGTATATTCGTTGACAAGGGCACTACGGATGTTCATCTTCTTCACCTATCTCCAAAAAATCGAAATTACTACTGGGCTTAACTGCCGTAGTAAACTGGGACACCGTTTCCACTGTCTGGACCAGCGGAGTCTTCTCCCCAGTTAGCACCGGTTTCAGCGGCTGCTTCATCAGCAATGTCGCCAAGGAATGGAACATCCATACCAAGGTAACGGCGGCTTAGGGTAACAGCACCGACGGCAAGAGGAACTATATACATAAGAGTTCCAAGTTTTACGTTGATCATAGGAATGGTGTAAGACAGGACGTCCGTAAACATTCCACCAACAAGTCCGGCTGCTCCGACTACCAAGAGCGAGGCTCCGACAGTCGTTGGGTTTACAAGTGTGTTCATAATTGTGTTTAGCATATTATTTCTCTCCTTTCGGGTGTTTGGTTATTCTCTCTTCCACTATTTATAGTTTACTGTCCAATGACGGAGCCTCTTCCTTCACCAATATGGTTACCAATTTGGCCACGGTTTACAGTTTCTGCCGAACCATACCATTGGATCGGTGTTTTTCCGCCGGGGCTAACCTGACGAACGGAAGCGAGTGGGTTCATATCTGTGTCAGCAGTAGTGAATGGTTTAAAGTATTCTGGTGATTGAACGTTTGCAGAAGCAGTGTTATCAATCATGGGCTCTTCAGCACCATATGAAACAGGTGGGCTACCACCGGGATACATAGAAGTTACGAAAAGATTGGCCTTACCTATTGGGTTTTGAGCACGAAGTCCCATAGTATCGACGGAAGAAACATAATCAGTAACATCTTGTTCCATAGGATTGATAATAGTTGTTGGTTCTCCAGCACCGCCACCGAAGTTTTGGTCAAGTCCACCAGTAGGTGAAACAGGGGCTTCTACCTCAGAACCAAACCATTGTGTGGGTGCATGACCCAGAGGTGAGTATTCTACCGTAGAGTCAACAGGGTTAGCAGGATTAACACGGTTAATCATATCTTGATTCATGGATTCAAAATCCCAGTCTTCAGCGTTTTTGATATCTGAGTAGGAGTGGGTAGCCGTTTCTTGACCAATAACTTGGCCAGAGCCGGATTGTGGAAGCACATCTTCAGCAGAGTATTGTCCAAGGAATCCTCCCAATTTTGGAGAAACCATACCTGCAACTTGAACTACTGATGAAAGAATCAAAACTGTTCCAGCGTAGTTCATACCTTTGCCAAGATCATAAGATTGTCCTTTAGCAGAATGAATTAGGTATCCACCAACACCTGCCGTAAAGACGGTGCGTCCAATGGAAGCCACACGACCCAGTTTATTAAATGGAAGTAGGGTTAGCAATCCGCCAACCATGGCACCAGCCACAAGACCAGCAGCACCAGCATAAGTGCTACCCTCGGTCAGGACTTCAAACGATTCATCAACATTGGACATAATGGTCATATTCTTCACTTCCTTATTCTGTTATTTATAGTTATCACAGGCTCCGTGAGTTCTTGCGGAACGATTCGGCACCTGCCATCTTGGTCGGAGGAGCGATGTGCTGGCCGACTGGATTCTGGTTAAAGCCTTCTGCGTTTCGTAGCATACCGGCTCCAAGGTTAGTTATTGGCGTGGGGACAACAGTGTCTCCCATAAAAGAATCGGAACGTAGTTTTCGAACTCCTTTGTATTCAGAAGCCAAATCCATTTCCATGACGTTACTTTGGTTAAAACTCTGGGCTGAGATAGGCTTGGTTCCTGCAATGTCTGGGTTTTCAGGAACATATGCTGGTTGAGCGACTACTGCCTTAACTTCTGGGCTAAGGGCTGAAACTACAACAGATGCAGCCCGGTTCTTGACATCATCACTGAGAGAAGATTCTTCCAGAGAAGTAAGGAAACGATGTGCTGACTTATCACCATACTTAGTAATAACTACAACACGGTTGCCCGTGCTGTTACCAGCATTCTTAAAGAAGTTAACTACTTTGTCCCAGCCGCTGGGTGCGGAAGTAACAGCAACTAACTCCCAGTTTGAACCTTCGGGAACATAAGAAATTGTATATTCAGTAGCATCCGAAACAAAAGTTTGGTTAACAGGCCCCATAACAGAGGCTTTTCCAGCACTGATAGTTGGCTTAGCAAGGTTAGCATCACCAACAGGTGCCGTAATTCCTACCGACTCTCCAAAGAGTTGGTCAGCCAAACCAGCATTTTCGGTGTAACTCTTAAGTTCATAGTGTCCACCAAAATTGGAAAGAACGCCATGCATAGCGGAATCCATAGGAGAACGACGAAGAGTGTTCTGAATAGCAAGGTCGAGATCCATATTTTTACTTCCTCCCTTCTACTATTTATAGTTATCCTCAACGGAGAGTTTTCCTGACCATGTAGATTGGGAGGATAAGTGCAGTTAATGTGGCACCACCAATTAAGGCTGGGGCTACCCATGAAGAAGATTGAGAGGTTTCAATTTCTACAATTTCAGTTTCCTCAGTAACCAGAGCAGGGAACGAGTTAGCCAAGATATCTGGAGTAAGTTTATCCATAGCAGGCAAAACATCTACAATTTGATTAGCCGGGGCTAAAGTAAGTTGTTCACGAGTTTCTTCTAAATTACAACCTCGATAATTACCTTGCGACCAAGTGCTGGCAGCGATTTGAACAATCCGGGGATAAATTACAGGGTCATATCCCAAGGTGCCGGCATTGTATCCTGCAGAAATTAGATTAGATAAGACTCGTGCCAAAGTAACTTGACCTTCATGATAGCCGGGACCACCCATATCTGGGAACAACCACGCTTCATATTCTGCGGGTAGCATAGCAGCAACTTTCTGATTAAGAGAAAACTCTTCTCGGGCTTCGGCTCGCATTTCGGTAGTAACCATGGGTGATGCCGTAGCCACATCAGTAACGACGGGTTGAGACGGTGTGGGTTCGTAGGAAGAATAATCAATAGGGGTAGGAGTTTCTTCTGTGGGGTTTTCAGGAGTTGGTGAATCTTCAGATTCAGCAGCCACAACATCCAAAGATACTTCTTCGCCACCTTCGGTTTCATCAATAACGCCATCATCTTTTTCGGCTACGCCAGCCATAACTTCTTTGGCTTTACTCATGGCGACACCCGCAGCATCAGCGACTTTTTCGCTCGTGCCATCAAAAGTTCCGGGGAGGGTTTCTTTTGTATCTTTGTCGACTCCGGCGTCATCTTCGATCTGGGTTTTTAGTTCCTCCAAATCCGGAGAAAGTTCTTCCGACATAGAAAGAAATTATCACCACGACTATTTATAGGTTACTCCTCTTCTGATTTAGAGGGGTTGAGAAAAGCAGTCCAGTGATAATCTTGAGATACTTCGGAAGTGTCATCCCAAAGAGCCACAGTGATATCACCACTACCAAAAGTGGCTCGAAGAGCAGGTTCTAATTCTTCAGGGGTGCGACCCAAGTTAATCCAGATAGGAAGATAAACAATGTTGGAAACCTTTTGGTCAGCAAAATCAAGCATAAGGATAGGAGTATTGTTTAAATCAATAGCAGAAACAATACGATGAATCAGAGGTCCATCAGGAAATCTTGGATCTGGTGAACCCACAGTAAAGGTGTAGGGAGCCAAACGGACACCATCGGAACCGTGGTATCCTGTGTAAGCCCATGCTTCTACGGATTCAGGATAAGAAACAGAAAAGAAAGCAGGAAATCCAAAGGAAGAATTGCCCCAATGAACGTAATCTAATTGAGACATATCAAAAGCATCGATATCGGATTGAGAAACGCCTTGCTCAGCGTAGTAATCACGGAATCTTTGGTTGACATCACGAAGTTCTTCAGCGTCAAAGTCTTCAGGCATAGTAATAAGTAGTGGTATCACCCACTTATACTTTCCCCAGTGGCTGTAAGCCGACTTACTCAGTGGATTCTGAACGCTTGGACCAGAGTTTGTAACCCAGAGCAGCGACCAAAGCACCACCGACACCCAGAGCCAGAGGGCTACCAAACATAGAAGGCTTTTCGTATCGCAGAGACATACCATCGAGGGTTTCGCTCATTAGTTCCATGAACTCGTCGGAGGTAATAAACTCGCCGTTAGGGGTCATCTCATCCATAAAGGAGTAAGGTTCGTGAGGGGAAGGAGTTTCAGTCATAGGACTGTAATTTGCCTCAGCATACTTGGTTTCTTCATATCCTTTGGAAGGTCGTTGCTTAGCACGGAGTTTGCGGTCATACTCAGAGTCTGACATAGGTCCGTGAATTGTGGGGGCGTAGCCAATACGACCGTAGCCGTTGAAGTTACCCTTGTTAGTGCGAACGAAAACGTGATACTTGTTAGAAGAGCCGGAACGCATAGTCATGTAAATTGGAGTGCCACTGACACGGAGTCCGGAGTAGCGAGAACGAAGGGAAGCCAGAACTCGGTTAACGTCATCCTTGCCGGGGCCGTATCGTGCCATAGGGGCTTCGAAAGTTTCGGCAGATCCGTAGTAAGTTGGAACACCGTTACCAGAAAGCATGGTGGAATCTTCCGACCAGTTAGCATAGTGAGCCAAAACGGCTTCATCTTCAGCACCTAAGGAAACGTTGTTAAGTGCTTCTCTTTCTTTTTCATGTTCCTCAATAGTGTGTCGCATAGACTTATACCTTTTTTCTTCTTCTTTACTTGCATTGCCCATCAAGCCACGGTTTCTCTGGTAGATGCTCCTCATCTCATATTCAAGTTTTCTAATTTCTTGCTCAAGTTCGTTATCACGGTTGAAAACATAGTTAGCCGGAGTTTCGCTGGAGTCAGCACGGTAGACTGCATTTTTCTCTGCCCCTGCTAAATAGAAATCCATTAACACTTTTTCCATATCCAAATATTCTTGCCTTTGTTTGCCTCGGTGTCCCATAACAGTAGAAGTTGTAGCCATATTTTGAAGGTGACTGAATGCTTCTTCATCGATTGGTCCTCCATCTGAAACAATTTGGTGGAAAGATGTGAAACCATTATCTATAAGCCAATCATGGTCCATTTGAAATTGAGATAACAATTGTTCATCTGACATATTCGTAGGGTGGGTTTCGGCACGATAATGGATTTCGTGATCGTAATCAGCACCAGCCTGACCGAAAGCATTAGTAGTCATAAGTTGAGACATTTCTGTTTCAGCCTCCAAAGTATCTCTTAGTCCGGCTTGGATACGAGATTCCTTGGCTTCACGGGCCTTGCGACGAGCCATAGCACGGTCTTTAGCACTCATGCGGTGTTTCAAAGTTCGGAGACCGGGACCTTCACGGTCAGTTCGGGGAGCCTCATAGATAACTTCAGAACCACTGGGGGCTTCTGCAGTAGGGTTAACAGAGAGGGGTTCGGAAACATCTACGGCAACAGAAGCAGGTGTGGATTCCGCAGAATAAGATTCAGCAGCAGAAGCACCAACAACAGTTCCAACTTCGGATTCAAGGTTATTGATAGTTTCCATAATTTTGTTTTCATCAAACATATAAGAACCGATAGTAAAGGTTCCATCAGCAGATTGCTTGGTTTGGTCAGCCAATTCATCCCATGTAGTTGATGATGGGTCAGCAGCCGCCATAGTAATAGTATCTACGGTATACGGAGGGCTTTGAGAACCCGTGGAATACTTACGAACTTGTGGAAGTCCACCACGACCGGTGCCACGAACCATTAAGTCAGCATCCTTATCGAAGATAGCAATAGGGGTAAAACCGTGGTTATCAACACGCTTGGTGTGGTAAAACAAAGCACATCGGTAAAGTCGTTGTCGGTCTTCTTCTCCCAAACCATCGTAAGTTGCCTTGGGCAAAGTCCAAACGTTAGTAAAGAAGTTTAATGCGGTGTCTTGCGTAGCGGGATCAAATCCCCAGTAGTCTGGTGAGAGAATGTATACTCTTTCTTGTGCTGCCATAATATCATCTTCCATTTATTTATTTATTTAAACACGACGAAGTCGTAGTTCTTCACCACCTGAAAGGGGAATCGCAGATACCATAGTATCGGTGTGGCGAAGAATAGTGTGTGATCGGCTCCAGTGTTCTAAAGAACGGGTGTTGCCGTAACCGTCGGTATAACCCGAGTTAACGCTGGGGTCGAGAGCAGCCTTGCCGAATCGACCAGAATAATTTTCATCATCAGAAACTCGGTTAAGGTCTCCAAAGCGGTTGTCTCCTGCGGCAGAGGTTGAAGGAGTAACAAAAGGAGCATCTACGAGAGAAACCATGTAGGGGAAATCTCGGTAGGCTTCGGGAATGAAGCGAGGTGAAACTGTGGCACGGGGTGAATAATTTAAAGGTCCGACACCGGGAGTTTCAGTAACAGGTTTTTGACCATGTTGAACCTTAACGGGTCCTGCTGCGGGTTGTCCCCACGAAGTAAGATAAGAACCTTGTCCGGGGGCTTCAGCCGACATTTCTTTAGGAACATATTCTTGCATGGGGTGTGTGCGTCGGTTCATGTCTCCCATAAGTTCCGACTCATCAGCAATATCGTAACCAAGGTCGTAAGGATTGTGATAAAGAACTTCGTGGTCGATAACACCGGGACCGAAAGGCGAATCATTGGCTACCATTGTAGTGTGTTCAAGGTCAAGGTATTGGTAACCCATAAAAGATTGTGAAAGTCCAACTGGAACATAGTCCAAGGTTTGCCCACTACGTTCAACTTGCATTTCTTCAAGTTGGGCCGCATCGAGTTGCGAAGCACCAAAAACTTTGGGTTTCCAGCGTCCTGTGAAAAGTGCTACGCCTGCTACGGCAGCGATACCTGCCACAAAATATGAAACGGGCGAATAAGCCATATGCAATTCTTGACGTCCCGACTATTTATAGTTTCCCACACATTCTGATTTGAAAGTTGAAACTAACCTATCAAACCGGTGTCTTTTATTTTCATTACCAACATCCCATTTGCGAATCGATGGTTTTTGAGAATATCTGCCAGTATTTAATCGTTTTCTGTAAAGCCAAATATGTTCTCCTATATTTCCCCAACCTTGACAGGTAGTGCACTTTCGTTTTTTAATTCTTCCTTTTGAATTTTGTTGACCGCCCCTATAACCTTTGCCATCACATTTAGGACATTCTTGGACGTCGATTTCTGAAGGTAACTTAGGAGACCAACCTAATTGGACCAATTCTTTAAGTTCGTTAGCAGTATTGTATCTTTCGTCTGAGAAAGTAGTGGCTTTTCGATCCCTATCGCTGAGTCCTCGACGAATCAACAAGGCTAAAGAAGTAATAAAGGCTCGCTGTTCTTCTAATAATTGTGGGTCTACTCCCCATTGACGATAGAGTTTTAGACGATCTACATCTTTCCAATCCTTAGTATAATCGAGTAAATCTTCCATCGGGTCTAAGTCAGACAATTGTTCAAACCAGTCATCGACAAACTCTTCAGCAATAGATTGATAAGTGTAGTAATAAGATTGTCCTACCGAAACTTCCTGCTTAGAAATTAATAATTTAGTGGGATACCACCAGATTGCAAATCTCATCATAGCAAAAAGCATTAAACAAAAAGTCCGAAGGGACCATAGTCCTTGAGCCAAAGGGTTAGGTTTAACCCACAAACCACTGGCAAGAATGTTTTTTATACGCCTGTTAAATTTATCCATATGGGAAAGAATACTTAACCATTGGTCTTCAGCAAAGTCCCTAAAAGCATCATAACTTTCGACCTGTCTCCCCCGATAGTGCGATTGTAAAAATTCATAGGGGGACTTCAATCCTAAGGATTTTTCATAAATCTTGTAGGAAGGTGACCCACCCCCTGACTCTATATTTGCTAAAAAATCTGAATCATCATAATTCATGAAGTTTAATAATTGTTCTGAATCATTATAAATAGCGTAAAGTTCATCAAAGTTATCCATAAACCAAATGGCTAATTTGTTTAAAGTAACTTCATCGACATCACCTTTCCGGTAATGTCTTAATTGTTTCCCCAAATTACTACCCATAAGGAGAATATCTTTGTCATTCCAGTTGATAGCCACAAAATTACCTCCACAAATAATCTGCCGTGCGTTCAAAACCATTAAAAGGTTGGAAACCCCGGGTATGTCCGGCGTATTGCAATTCCATAAGTTTTAGATCGGTAAGATTGTTGTCTCCTACGGGATGCTTACGAATCTGGTTACCCAGATAATCTCGCATAACGCTTCGTTTAAATGATACTTCGTAAACTAAGGGGTCTGCGATGAGACGGGTAGGGTAGCCGTAGTCAATAACATCATAACCCAAGGACTTGGGATCGAATACTTCGGCTTCTAATCGACGACCATCTGATTCTCTGTCGGCTCGCCATCGGCTATCATGACGAAGAAAAATTAAATTATTTAGTGATTCGGTGGTTTTCTGTTCTTGTCCCGAAACGGGGTCTACCCAAATAATATCAGCAGTAGTATGACGAACTCTTTCAATATGGGCTGTGGTTAAGTGACCAGCGTTGCGTCCGGGGCGAGAAACCGAGACTACGTCACCGGGTTCCCAATCTCCTCGTGCTTCTGTGCCGACGGAAATATGGTTAGTAACTGCAGCGACCGCCGAAGGAACGGGAATCTGTTCAGGAGTTTTAGCCAGTAAATAATCTGTAATTTCTTGTTTTTCACGCTCTTCTTTTAGTTTGTAGTAAGCGTTAAGGATAACGGGATTAGTAATTCCTCTTTGGGGGCGGTCATCGACTAAATTAATTTGGGGTCCTTGTTCCCGAGTAGACCAATCAATGTCAGCCTTGAAATTTGTGTTGCCTTCTGAGTAAAACTGCAGATGGGGGACATAAGTTCCGGGAACATCTTTACGATGCACGGTTGGGGGTTGTCGAAACTTTAAGAAATCTATGGTATCGGGGCGGGAAACTAAAGCCACATCAGAATAATTTTCATAACTCCAGCGACCATCGGGCCAGATAACTTTGAGACGATCAAAATCAACATTGGTAACGGTGCCCACAGCCATACCTTCAATGGCTACGGAAGTGATACGGTCTCCGACCTGCCATTTCAGTTTTAACCCCTCCTGCCGATGAAAACACCAGCAGTAAGAAGAATGCCACCCACAATTAGCAAGCCCCAATACTGCTTAACCATATCATTAAGGGTCATTAGTGGTGAAGATCCTGTGTTAGTAGCAGAATATTCTCGGTTCTCTGATGCCCAGTCCACCTCAGTGGGTCGGATAACGACCACTTCGTTGGAACCAGATTCCGGAATCGGTGCTACCTCAGGGGCAAACGGGGAAGCCGAAAGATCGATTCCCAATTCTTGCATGGTGTATTGGGTTTGTGGAACGGTGTTGCGAAATGCCGAAGACGGCATAAAAACACCTTCGGGAAGAATAACGCCATCGTCCCGACTTTCCAAATGGTCGGAATCAGCGTTCGGGTCACGCCGAACGTAACCATCAATCATACGGTTACCCATAGGACAACTTTATCGTTCCGACTACTTATAGTTTCACTTGTCGCCATTTAGAGAAATCAACTTTAGCCGTCCACTCAATTCCAAAATATTCTCCAGTTCCTGTTGGTTGGAACTCCCCAGTGCCTCCATCGGTAAAATATTCCTCAGTAAAATCTTCTTCACTGATGTTAAGATCGGCTTCGGAAATGTTGAGTAATTCGTATCCATCATCACGAGAAAGGTCTTTTAACCAATGCATCAAAGTATCAGAAACAATATCTCCATTGGGGTCAATCTCAACTTCCCAATGATCAAGATAGGTGTGATGTGCTTTATGGGGAGTTTGGGTTTGATCCCATGTTGTTAACTCCCATCGAGTTTCAGCACCATCATCTTTCCATTGTGTGTAAGGAACTTGGGACATGCTGTCAAAACGATTAATTTCATATTGATCGCCATAATAGCGATAATAACCATTACCAGAATCTAAACCCCAATTTTGAGGGTTAGCAAGAACTTCTTTCAAACGAGGAGAAAAATTATTGAGTGATGCTGGGTAGACTCTATTTGGATACCAGTTAATCATATCAAAAGATTATCATCACAACTACTTATAGATTTCAGTAATTGCCGGGAAGAGAAGTATAATCTTCCTGAGATTTGTAAGGTTTGTAATTACGAGGGTCGGTTGCCCAAGACATAGCCGAAGGATATGGTTGAAGCAAAGCATCATCGATATCACCATAAGTTTTGATACTAATGTAGGGTTCCCATGGGTTGTTAGCCATAGGAGTAGGATAATCTCGGGGATTAGGAATGTTTAATCCGGGGTAGTAACGAGAAAGAGTGGATCCATAATATCGTCCACCTGTTTCAGCACCCATAATATCTTCCGAGCCTTGAACTTCCACAGGATTAATGTGGTTAACGTGGTTAGTAGAACCTGAGACATCTTCGTTCATTTCAGAAGCCTTTTCTTCTTCTTCGGTGTTGATACCTACAAAAGTAAGAAGTTTATCGAAAAATTCCTTAATCAAAGCAAATCCTCCGGAAGGGGGATGTAAGGAGGAGTGCCGGTAATCATACGAAGGAAATCTGTGGGTTGTGGGGTCGGAACGCCACCATATTGATGATTTAGCATTTCGTTAGCACGAGTTCTTTCCATAGCGTTATCGACGACAACATCGGAGTAAGGAAGTTCTTCAACAGTTTCCGCACCTAATCCTTTTTTGGTAACCGCAATTCGGTAAAGGGAAGTAATAACTACGGCACCCGCCAAAGCCAGATAAATCTTTTTAATGTTATCTACACCAGTAGAAAGGGAACGACCCAAAGGTGAATCGGAGTCAGTAATTCCTTCATCTCGCAATCGTGCGATTCCTCTTTGATAGCGTCGGCCCACTGGAATCACTTCCAGTTCACTCTTTGCCTTCCCAGTATTGGGATTCGACGAAGGTTCGTCCAGTTACAATGAGGTCTGTGCGGCCTGCAATACCCAACTTGCGAGCAAGAGGGGTGTCTGGGACTGGCTTTCCGGGTTTTCCGTAGCCACGGTCAGTAAACCATGATTGTCCACGGGAAGCGTTGCTGGCAGTTTTACCACCAGACTTAGTCCATGAACCTACTCGGTCACCATCCTTGTAAAGTTGGGAACGACCATGACCACCGACAGTTCCTTCTGAAACACGGCGAGGGCCGCCCTTGGTGTTGGAAACTTGAGCACGAACCTTGGAAGAACCTTTCTTTTGCTTCCATCCGTCTTGCTTGTATCGCTTGACGCCTTCTTTAACGCCATACTTAGACACATATTGCTGAACGACGGTTAGCATACCTGCTTTCTTGGTTGATTTTTTGGCTCCTTGAAGATTTTTATAACTGGTCATTTGTTTCACCTGTTGTGTATTGTGAATTTGTCACTTCGACTATTTATACTTAACGACTTATTCCGAAGTGGGTTGATCGGTAGCCCCATCTGATTCTTCTTGTTCTTCTTCTTCGAAAGCAGAACAAACGGTATCAAAATCAGCAGAATTGGCTTCATCATTAGAATCAGCCGAAATTACTCCATAGCCCATGCCGGCAACCATGCCACCGAGCAAAGGAATTAACGAATACCACCGATTGACGGGATAAAGGGCAGAAATTAAAAACAATGCCGAAGTGGGGATGATACCACCAATAACTCCATAGGCTAATGAACGATTAATGTGAACGGAATGACGATTGGAAAGATAATCGGCCAATCCTGCTTCGCAAGTGCGACGGGCTTCCGCTTCAGTCTTAGTTAGCACCATGACTTGATGTTGTCAAGACGACTATTTATACTTTGAGATTGTTGATCTCAAAGGTGTCCCCAAGCACGACCGCCTTCCATGGCTTCGGCCATCATAGGAACGAAGTCACCAGCGTCCATGTATTGAGCACGGCGAAGAAGCATAATGCCACCAGAAGCAATAGCGACACCACCAAGAACTTGGAGGGGAGTAACGCTCATGTTGATTACTGGGATGGTAAAGTTCATAGAACCAAACTCATTCTTGTTAAAGAAGGGGAGTAGGTTAAATTGGTGTAGGCCGATAAGAACCAAAGTTCCACCGACGACGAGAGGGCTGGTTAGTTTTGCTGCAAGAGTCATATTAATCACTTTTCCTTTCCACTATTTATACTTTTACTCTGTTGCTTCCTCAGTAGTTGTTTTACTACTGCCAAAACAGCAGGCACCGAAGGCACAAACACCGCAGGTCAATAGTAGAATACCTACCAGTTGCTGTGCACCAATTTCTTTACCTAACAGAGAGAATGAAAAGGCTGGTAAGAATCCCAAGACCTTTTGAGGTGATGTGAGAAGCAGGTGAGCACCACCAACGGTGGCTACAAAACTGCAAATAACTTGTCCTTTTCCGGTGGTAGTCCAATCACACATTTTTGCTAACATCAGTAATATCCCTCCGCTTCTTCTTCATGGATTTCGAAGCCATAGTCGTAACTGTCGCCGTAAACCAAATCAGAATAAAGTGAACCGACATCTTCTTCAATCATTCGGTAACCATCTTCCAAATCAACATAGTTGGTTGGCATCATGCCACGCTCACTAAGAATGTAAGTTCCCAAGAGGAAAGGAACGCCGATAATTGGGAGAGTGTTCCATTCACGACCCTTAAGGGCGTCGTAAATAGGCTTTACGCTGAAAGCGACAATTCCAATAGCGGTAGCATCGGACAACAAACGAACGATGTTACCCGAAGTTATGTTTAGTCTGGTAAGAATTTCCATTATCATTATTTTCATCTCCTATCAAAATGGGGTGTGTAGGGCTGCATCAGCACCGAAAGCACGACCAATACCTGTTCCAAAACCGTTGGAGTTTTCAGCACCAAGTCCACCAAGGTCTGAGTTACGGACAGGTGGGGCAACGTGCTTGGCTTCCATACGGATCTTCTTAGCAGGGCCGAGGCCACGAATCAAAGCAGAATGGTTAATCATCGGTTGAGTAGAGGCGGGAATAATAGGTCGCTCACGAATTGGCATTCGCTGGATGCCTGCCGGGGCAATGTTGACAGTCGGAGGCGTAGAGAACATTCGTGGGTTAGTTGGTCGAATAGAAGCACGGTCTACCTCGAAAGCAGGGGAGTTACCGAAAACTTCTGTGGGTTGATGAGCATCAATCTTTGGCAACATAGTCTCAGGCTTAACACGGTTAAGGTGAGAGACGTTAGGAGAATGGTCGAAATCTCCGTAAATTTCTTGCATATGGCTGGGACGCAGGTATTGTGCCTCAGGAGTAATGCGTTGTCCACGAAGTTCGTAAGCACCCAAAGTGTTACCGTTAGTATGAAGGGCAGTTAAGTCAAGACGAGGGGCATTAACTTGAACTGGAGCAGGACGAGGTGCGTTAGGAACAACACCTTGACCGAATCCACCGCCAGCAACGGCAACTTCAAGTGCCAAAGGTTGTGATTCTGGAACTGCGAAACGGGGAGTGTTAATAACGGGGGCAGCCGGTCGAGGGCTGGCTTGGGTCAAACCTTGTCCCATAGCGTTTCGTGCCGGAAGTGTATCCTTAGCCAAAGAAATAGATGGAAGATCCATCATTGAAGGGCTGTAAGGAATATCTGGTAGAACTGTTGACTTTCCGAGAACTCGTGCCATACTTTTCATCTCTCCTTTCGACTATTTATAGTTATCCTTACCGGCCCCTAACCAATGTAACAACAGATTTTTCAATTCCACGGATGACTATGAAGGCACCAATTCCGAGTAATCCGAGTCCCAGAACGGATTTTATAGGAGATTTTGATTGCATTTCATCACCTTCAGCCGACATCTCATCGGCTTGGTCTTGACCAAAGTTGGAACCATCTTCGTCTGTGCCAGCATCGCCGGTTTGACCTTCATCAGCACCTTCAGGAGAAGTTTCTTTGCGGTCGACAACTTCGGCTTCATCCGTAGTATCGATAGAGGAAACCATTTGACTAAAAGGATCAGTCATAATGTCTCGGTTGGTGTTCATATAGGAAGTAGTCATTCCTGCATCACATTCCCAAGAATAGGGGCCTACGGTGCTGTTAGGATCTACGAGAATAGGTTCCTTTTGATCGTGCATGGAAATTAGTTCTCCAGACGACTATTTATAGTTATCCTTATTTACTCAACATTATTTCAGGATCGGTGAGGTCAACCAATCCATGAGATTTGGGTTTTAGTTCGGGATAGATCTTACCAATTCCAGTGATGGGCCAATTAATTGCCATAGCACCTTTTGGAACTCCAGCATTCCAATGAATAAAACGAGCAGAAGTTTGATTAAAGGGGGCCATCCAACAGTCAGTAGACTCTACGGAAAAGTTCATATGTTTAAGAAAAGCATTATCGTGAGTATCTTTAAGTTGTTTTTGATGATGTTTTACAAGAACTCCGGCACCTAATTTAGGTTTCATAGTTTTTCCTGTGCCACCAAGAATAGAATAATTAGTAGATTTAACTCCGGGGGCAATAACCAAATGGGCTTCTTTGGGATTTAAAATATCTGGATTTAAAAAAGCCAAATTAGAGTTCCATCGCATAGGCAGGCGACAATAATTGTTACCGTCGTGAAAACAAGCCCAGTCTCGGGAATTATCAATAATGGGTTTATCGGGAGCGGTGTTATCAGGGAGTGGGTGGTTATCCATGCCGAGAACAGGAACCCAACGCTGTGGTTGATGCACCATAGACCATGAACCAGTAAAAGGACAGATTTCTTCATTGTTAACGGCTAACTGACTTAGTCTACCTTGTCCGGGAGCCAACAAACTTCTTGTCTTACCTTTGGAACGAGTTGTTTTACGAAGAAAAACGTAAGCGGGAATATGATGGTCGATAAACCATTGGGTTTTGGAACAATTGTAAATTTTTACAAAAGAACGTTCAGGTAACTCCAAATGTTCGGGTTGGAGTCCAGCACTTAAAAGGTGATGATTTAAGGTTATAACGTCCCCTGTTGATAGTTTCAACTCGGACATGGATTAGATTTATCACAGCACCCATATGTAGTTTTGCAATAATTAGACTTCACTAAGTCCACGGTAAACTACCCATCCTAAGGCACCAGTAACCACTAAACCACCTAAAGCGATAGCAGTGACGACCATATTACCATCATTACTTTCTTCAAGTTCAACTTCTGAATCGTATTCGACCACTGGTTCATCTGGTTCAGCAGACCACTGGGTATCTTCAGAACGCTTGACAGAATCTAAGTTAGTAGTCACAGGAGGCATAGTTGCCGGGGCAGCACCCTTCCAACTGGATTCGGCAGCCAAAGGAGTTTTGTGATTCGGGTTGATAACTAAGTCTCGATCTAATTTCTTTAAATCGTCCATGTCGTCAATAACGTTATCCTCATAAAAATCTTTTCGAGCGTCACGAATGTCGATGTTGTGTCCTTTGTGCTCAGTTTTTCGGTCACCACGGATTTTACCGATAACGACGTAACCTCGGTCACGATAAAACTCAGGGGCGTAAACAATAACTTCTCCTTTTCGGGCTTTAGCGATACCATCCAGCATTCGCTTAATAGTTTTCTTATCGGTTCCAAAAGACAATTGGTCATCAAGGGCTTTCAAATCACGAGCGTTAATAACGTTGTGAACCAAATAAATAGAGGCTTGTGAAAGGGCTTCTTTACCGACACCAGCAGGTCGTTGAGAAATCAAAGTGGCTCCATATCCCAAAGCACGACCTAATTTACAAAGTCTGACGATAGCGTCAGCCGAGGCGGGTTTACCCATTTGAGGAATAAAGTCTTGACACTCTTCAAAAACAGACATAATACCTTTACCTAAAGTGCCTTCTAACAAGGCTTCACAATAATCAGTAACTAAATCTTGTTGTTTTTTAAGAGGTAATCCTGCTAATTTGATAACCACAGAATTGGAAGAAGTTCGCAGAGTTTCTACTAAATCCTTCATATTGATGGTTTCACCCATGGTGGGTTTCAAAGCGACAACTCCGGGCATTTGCTCTGCCAAGTAACCGTGAGCGTCAAGAGCATCGAAACAAACGAACTGTAATCCGAGCCGAGCAAACTCTTCCATAATAACTGCCGCAGTCCATGATTTACCACTCCCACGTTTTCCCGTCACGAACATAACTTGGGAAACGATGGAATCGTTACCGTAGGCAGGAAAGTGGATGTCTTTGCCCAGAAGCAAAGCATCAGCCGGATCCTGAAGTTTCTCAGCAGCCATAGTAATAGTAAAACGTCACAACTATAAGTAGTTTTCGGGGTCAAACCATTTGACACATTCTGGCAATAGCCCCCATCAAAGAAACGGCTCCTTTGTTATTATTTCCTAATGCCGCAGAGATACCGGGAGCAGGAGTAATACGATATCCTGTGGAGGAATCAAGTTTTTTAGAAAACTCTTCCATGTTCCGCTCAATCTTGGGTTCCAAGTCTTCTGGGCCAATACCAATATAGAAAACTGGACCGTATTTACGAAGCGTAGCGTCACAAGTGCCACCGAAACCATCTGAAGACATGGCTGCATTATAAAGTAGATTTCCACCACTCTCCCATTCATCACAAATTATAATCGTAACGGCTTGGTCCATCTTTTTGGATTTCATATCACGAATACATTCTCTCATACCTTGTTCAGGTTGTGTTGAGTTTTCAACTGCTGCAAACGGCGTTTGGATTGCCATCTTTTTAGATGCAGACGAGTAAAAACCTTTCATCCAATCAATAGCGTTTTGATGGTCTAATGAGGGTGAGGGCCAAACTGTTTTTCCGTATGCACCAAAAGAATACATTCCAAAAAAGTCATCCCCTCGTTGAGCCATTTTAATACAAATAATAGCACAAATCCGAGCCACATCAGAACGAGAATATTTCTCACCTTTAAAGACCGCCGCAGTAGTGTTCATTGAGCGTGAGACATCTACAATAAGGTTAATCATGGTATTCATGCCGTCTTTTCCTTTGGCTACCCGAGCCTCGGATTGGGTAGTGGGTGTAGTTCCGGGAATCGGCAAAGGCACAAAAGTAGAAGTTTTAGCACCTTTCATGCTTTGGGAACCATCCCATGAAGTAGTAGTAATGGGTTTCAAAGGAGTTCGAGTCGCCTGAGGACGAGGAAGCACAGGGGGTGCAAATTCATCATAAAAAACTTCTAAAGGATTTTGAAATTCTTTGGGAGTATTCATGGGTTCTGGATCGGGAAGGGGATTGTAAACTAAAAAGGGATTAGTTCGGGGGTTTTTTCCTGCCATCCATCACACCATTCCTGCAATTCGAGCCAAAGTTCCGCCTAAAGTGATAGCACCGCCAACTCCTTCGCCCAAAGCACAGGAAATACCGGGCCGGGGGTAAATCTTTTTTCCTACTACGCCATCCATTCGCACAGAAAAGGCTTCTTGAGCAGCATCCATATAATCTGATTCACCTGCTGAGCCAATAGCAATATAGAAAACTGGTCCATATTTACGAAGCGAAGCATCACAAGTGCCACCATAACCATCAGAAGCCATGGCAGCGTCGTAAAAGTAAGAACCATCAGCAGCATACATATCACAGATAATAACGGTAACGGCTTTATCCATTTTCTTGACTTTCATGGCTCGAATACATTCTCTCATACCGGAAGAGATATCGGTTCCACCACCGGGAGAAAACGGAACTTGGATTCCCATACCTGCTGTGCCACCGGGATAGTAAGATAACATCCAATCAATACAATCGTCGTGATCTAAGGCCGGGGCTGGCCACTCGGTTTTACCACGGGTGCTAAAAGAAAACATTCCAAAATAATCGTCTCCTCGTTTTGCCATTTCAATCATAATGGCCGCACAAATACGGGCTACTTCCCAACGTCCATAAGAATATCCGTTGAAAGTCGCCGCCGTGGCTCCCATAGAACCGGAAGTGTCAACAATAAGATTAATCATGGTGTTCATACCTTCTGTGCCTTTGGCTACTCGTGCCATGCCTTCGGTGACAGGAGTAGTTCCGGGTAACGGTAGCGGCACAAAGGTGGAAGTTCTGGCACCCTTCATACCTTGGGAAGGCTCCCAACTCGTGGTTCTAACAGGGGCTTCAGGAGTTCGAGTTGCCTTAGGTCTTGGAAAAAGAGGAGGGGCAATTTCGTCATAGAAAACACGAAGAGGATTTTCATAATCATGAGGTTTTTCTTGAGAATCTGGATCATCAATAGGTCGATAAACAAGAAAAGGGTTAGTTCGGGGGTCTGCAGTTTGTGTCATAATATAACCTCACATTACAATAGTATCTCCACGAGCCGAACGAATACGCCACGATTCACAAGGTTGGCTGGGGGTTCCAGTAGTGCAACCACCAGAGTGGAGGGCCCAATTCCACCATCCGCCGGGACAGGGAATGTTTTCCATGCCCGTGGGTGAAGCAGTAAAACCGTTGGCTTCAAGGGCTAATTCACCTTGTAAACAAGTTTCAACGTATTGAGTTTGCTTGGGGAAGGAACAATCAGGAGTAAAATCATCTTTCCAACCATTAATGGCAATTTGTCCCAATCGAGAGCGATAAAGTAAAACTCCCATGCCGGGGTGATAAAGTTGAGGGATGGCTTCCCATGCTGCTCGCAAAGTAGCCGCACCACCACAATCAGTCCAATCAGAAGGATTTACTTTCGGGAAAGGTGTTCCTCGTCCGAGAGAATCATTTCGCTTAGCAAGTTGTTCACCTTCTCGGGAAATAGCAGCACAAGTTTCACAGTTAACTTCTTCGATAAATCCGTAGTTGGGGTCTTCTCGGACACCAACTTGTCGAAGGGTGTGGGTGGTAACTCCCAAACTTCCCGACATACCTGCAGTAACGGTAGCCAAGGCTGACTTGTGATAGGGATCACAAATAATTCCAGTATTGGGGTCATTAGGGTCGCAGAAAAGATAACGGGGTCCTGCGGTTATACTTCCTCCGTTAGTAGTGCTTTTTGGATCATCTCCAATAACTTGTGTAAATCGTGGGTAAGTAATCATAGGTCCATTAGTAGAACTCGGACTTGCGGGGTTACGGTAAGAGCGGTTATCAGGAGAATCGTCAACGTAAACACCTGCTCTATTTTTGAAACCAGAAGTAGAACGACCTTCAGCAATCATGAAAGTAACTCCATCTATGGTGACGCCAGCACAAGGATCAGCAATAGTGTTTCCAGTAATTGTGGCTTTAGTAGAGGGATTAATACAAGTAGTTCCATCCCCTGCATAAGTTCCGCCCATTGATAAACAAGTAGTTTCATCAGCCAAAATTTGAGTGGTGCCAATAGAACAACATCCTTGTGCAGGGGCACTTGGAGGTGCAGTAGTAGAAGTTCCCGTCGTCGGAGGTGGTGGTTGATGCATAAAATCGTGAGGACAAGGTTCAGAACCGGCTCCTGAAGGAACGTTAGTATGGATGTCATCCAAAGATTCTGGCATTAAATCCGTAGAATAAATAATGGGTAGATACATCTGATAACGATAATCGTTACTGCTAACCGAGTTGACGTTGATAAGGTAAGCACCTCGACCTCCAATATTGGTAGCATTACCACCCATAGTCAACATTTGGTCGTCTGTGTTAGTAAGGAATGGTTGTGGGTTAACAACAACCAATTTTTCCCGGGGGAAAACATACGGTTTACCGGTTGAAAATTCATCAGCATAAAGTTGGTCAAATCTGGTGTTATCTGGGCCGCAATCGGGGCAGAATTGTAATTTGGTATTAGCGGGGAAGAGTTCTATATTATAATCCGTGCCCAGAATTAATCCATTTCGATCGCAATTCCCGCAATTAGCCCCGTAACTATTAAAAGCCCCGCAATTATAACATCTTGCCATAGCCCTTGTAGTCCAAAGCATAGGGTCAGAATAACCATAAGAGGAATTACGGTTCCCGTGAGAACCACAACGAATTAGTGGATCTAAGGTAAATGCCCACTTCATAGTAGAAATTGGATATTTGGTGGGGAGGGCATTGTGAGTTCGAGCGAATTGTTGTTCACGGTAATGGCGATTATATTCAGTAGTATAAGCATCCAAAGGTCCGCAAACTTTAGGACGTCCAACGTTCCAGCCCATATTGGGTTGGTAAGTTCCAGCACATTTTAAACAATCATTAGAATTGGCATTCCGTCCAATACCTATGTAAATTCCACCGGTTTGGGGCGAGCCGTTACTGCTGGAATAATTTGTATCAATGTTGGAAGTTTCCATCGGGGCACCAAAAGGATTTTGAGCCGTAGGCGGGGGGAAATACCTTTCGTCCCCACAAGTATCACAAGTAAAACCATAGGGTTTTCGATAGGCCCCGATTTGATAACCAATTTCCATGTTAGGGATGTGTTCAACAGCATCCAGATAAGTATTGACTTGTCCTGTGGCAGGTCCATTGTAAGTGATACGGAAAGCGAAAATGCCTGTGGTGCTAACTTCAGGGGCTTTTAGTTTACCAGACCCAGACATAATTTCATAAAGTTGCGTAGGGATAACCTCCGAACGCTCTTGAGCAATAATATTTTCCGCAGTTCGTTCTTGCACGGTATGGGCAGTCCAAGATTCTTTACCGCAACCCCCTGTGATAACACTACTGGAACTACAATAAATACAAGATGAGTGGTGTCCGGCAGCAGTTTGGTGACATTCACTACACTGAGTAAAATGATTACACTTGACACGACACATAACTTGAATACCCAAAGTATTTTTAATTTTTTGAACATCTAAAGAAACGTTGCCTAACCAGTTAGAAAGATTGCCATAAACTCCGAAGTCAACAAACTCCCAATCATACATAAAGGAACGGCGACCACAACCTCCGTTCATAGGATCACACATATAGATTCCAGAATCTACGGTATCGGGAATAGTAATACGAGTAGTAGAAGTTAAAAACTTACGCAAGTTGTAAACGATACCTACTTTATTGTTGTTAAAATGAACAACGTTAGTTTGCAAATCTTTACCGATTTCATAAGTTCCCGTAGTTGGATCTTGTTCAATCTTGTAAAGTCCAGCGTAAATATCCTTCAAAATACGGAGTCCTTTGTTAGAGTAGAGGGGGTGGTCATCGTAAGCCATAAATATCACCGTGCTGGTTTCTCCATATATGCAACGTGTAATGCCCAACCTACCATTGAAAACCAATCATCAACGGCTTGCTGTCCGGTGTTGCCTCCAAACCCATCTTCAGCATAGTTAGCAGCAAACTCTTGAACTAAAAGCATTCGATACAAAAAGTTGTGATCTGCAACGTGCTTAGGTTGTGCAATAGGGAAAAAGGCTCGCATCCATGAACCGGTAGCAGGGTTTCCACAATCGGGACAAAGGTCCTGAAAATATTGTGTGGGATACCAATTACCATTAATTTTATATTCATATGCTGGCCACGGGTCAGAATAATTTGATTTTCCATCGTAAGAGCGAGCCTCTTGAACTGTGTAATCACCCGGGCTTAGGGAGGGGTTGGATGAAATACTTCCACCCCATGGACTGGTAGTTCCGGTATCCTGCCAACCAAATGATTTGTTAGTGGTGCCACAAATGTAAGAATTAACTTGTTCAGGAGCACGAACTTTTCGATAATTTTCTGGAAGATTGTTAGCACAAGCATAAGAAACTGGAGGGTAGTATTGAATACCTCGGCCATGCCCTTGACGAGTTTCATAAATAGGTGTCGCACGAGTAGGGGCATAATCATTACCGGGTTCGTGATTAGTATATTTACCATTATTGTATCGGTTATCTGTTAACGTGCCAGTAACCAACAAGTCAGCGTGACGAACCAAATTGGATTTTCTTCCTCCAGCACCACATTCACGATTTAGGATTTCCCATCTTCGTCCTTGTGCCAAGGCTTTAACAATTTTTTGTTGTGCGGGAGTCATACTGGAAATATCAGTCGGTTTTCCACCACCAAAATTGTAACAACGGGTGACGTGATAGTTAACGATAATGTCTGATAGAACGTTACTCCACATTCCTTGCTGTCCGGGGGAACAAGGATATGATTTGGCTTCTTGATTCCAATCCGAAAACTTGCCGGGGTGAACTGTCAAGTGTCCCACCTCGTGTCCAATAACGAAAGCAGTTCCTGAGGAAGCAATAGCGGAATCAGAAAAACCATGATAGTTTTCGACAATACACTTGTCCATAAAGGATTCTGAAAACTCGACGTTGATAGAATCAGTTTTGGCTCCATGAAGGGAAGCACCTAACAAACATTTAACGCTGACGTCTAATCCCGTAGAATCACGAATGGTATTCCACGCTTCGCTAAATTCAGAGGGAGCGTTGCCGGTAGCAGAATCCATAAAGTTTCATGGTTCAAACAACTACTTATAGTTTGCTCACAGACACTCTCTAAAACGAGCCCCATAAAAGGTGCGATCACGAAGAGTCATGTTACCCAAATCCATAAGACAATAACAAGTAGTGGTTTTGATACCCAACTCCTTTTTGTTAGCCTTAACGAAATCGCTGGCAGCCTTACCCCAAGCACCTGCATCAGTGTAGGATGCGGTCAAATACTGAGGTCGATAGGAAAGTGGCAAACAAATAATTTGGTCGCCTTCAAGGTTACCACCGATACCGCCTGTGCCTTTGTCGTCAGCCTTCCAGCGAGTGGTAGCCAAAGCAGAAGTAATACCTGCAGTTAGAACGATGGTTCGATATTCGTTGTTTCCGAAAGCAATTTCATTACCTGATGCACCACCGGCCAAATCCAAACGAACCCAGAGTCGCAGATTATCGTCGGCTTGGGTAAAGTTAACACCATAGGTTGGAACCTTGGAAGTAACTGTGGGAGCGTGAGAAAGTTCGAAAACACCTACCAATTCTCCGAAAGAAGAGGCTACATCGGAAGTCTCTGCCATGACAATATCCTTAACTCGTTTTTCAGCATCTTTAATCCATCGCTTGAAAGAGCGTCCATTCATAGTCATGGTCTCAAGACCAAAGTTGGTAAATGTGTATCCTTCTCCTTGGATTAAAGGTTCAAAGCGAGCATTCATGTTAGTTAGCACATTTATAATGTTATTGTGATGAACGCTTAAATCCTTAACTGGATATCGAGTAATAACACGCATAGATTGTTGAGAATTGTTGATAGCAGTAACACCTTGTTGAAGTGGTTGGAGGCTTGCAATTTCAGAGGTTATCTGATCGCTATTAACTCGCAAAGCGGTCAAACCGTTTTGTTGACCCAATCCAATTAGTTTACCCCATGCACCCATACTATCCTCATAAGTTCGCCATGCGAAACGTTGGGGTCGTGGGAACACCGTAGAGTTTTCATCATAAAGGTCGTTTTGCTCAGCGGTCTGGGCAGAACCTCCGTTCCATTTGCTAACTGCCTGTGGAACTGCATGAATAGATGTGGATGTTGTTGCCGTCACGTTTTCCATACCCATACCAGATACTGCACGAATCTCGTCATCAATTGCTCTAAGCAATCGGTTACGGTCGTTAGTAAACAAGTTGTTTTCACGAGCCACATATCCACGGATACGATAGTAATCCATAAGGGCTGGTTCCGAACCGTCGCCCGTAGGATCCAGAATCATATTTTGATAACGGTCATACATTTGAGAGTAGGACTGAGGATTATCGACGTTAGCCGTGCTACCTGTGATGCCTGCAAAGGAACCAGAATAGTTTCGCAAAGTCTTGTCAGGAGATGCCTTACGTTCTTCATCAATAACCATGGTAGCAATATGCCAGTGAATTGGGGTAATATCGTTAATCATGGCATTCGCCATTGAAATCTTTTCATGAAGTGGCATTAGAACTTGTTGTTCGTATCGCCAAACGCTGGGGACAGAGGCCATGATATCACGGCAACGCTGGTAGTAAAGGTTCCAAGCATCCAAAAGATCACCGCTATCAACAATTCTCATATTGTGGGCTTGGATATCTTGCTTGATATAGCCACGAACCAAAATATCTCGAAGGAACTCTTGTTCGTTAACGTAAGGAATAGAGGCTCCGTCAAGACCTTTGTTGTTACCGTCGACGTCAGTAGCACCTGCCTTGGAACGACCCAGACGGTGAGCCAAACAGTAAGGGACGGCGTGAAGAATCTCTTCTCGACCGACGTAATCTTTTCCTCTTAAGAAAGAAATAGCACGACTGAGTTTTACCAGAGAATTAGTAAATCGGAAACCAAGCACACGAGTAAAAGCAGTAGGGGCTTGTCCAATACCGACGTTGTTATCTTGTCCAAGGAAATCACCGAAAACACCTGTAAAGGTAGTGTTAGCAGGTTCATAATCTACAACTGGAGAAGAGGTCTTCTCTCCCTCGGTTCGAGTGTTAGTAGTGGTAGAATAGTCCAGCAGAGGCGATTCGTGAACGTTACGAGCACCTGCTTGGGCAAAAGCATAGGGAATATCTGACAAAGAAGTAGGTTTCTTAACGAAAATCTGTGAGAATAGCATTGAAATCATAGAAATATCTCGAAGACCATCATAGGCTCCGCCACTTTCACCAAAGGAAAGTGCACCCACAGCACCCCAGATTTTTGTGAGATCTGCCATACGCATTGGGGTGTAGTAACCGGGCTTGTCTTCATCAGAACAAAGGGCTTCTACCAAACGGTGAGGTGGGTCACGGGCAGCCTTAGGGTTGCCCTTTTTGCTGTTGGAACCAGAAAGTTGGTCGTATCGACCACCCAGACCAACGGAACGGAACAGTAATTCCATGTCCACACGGTCAGTGAAAGCAAGGTCGTTACCTTTTTGGTGAGGGTTAGTATCCATCCAAGCCACGAAATCCGGGGAATTGAAAACTTTACCACGGTATTCTACCTTTCGCTCAGCAATAAGACCCAGAATAGCGTCTTCTACACCAGATTGAGAACGGTTGGCTTCGTTGAAGAACTTAACTGGTTGGGTAACAATAGGCTTGGGTTCAGGTTCGAAAACGAAAGTGTTGGTAGTGTCTCCAGAAGCATCTTGACGTTCTACCGATTGGATTTCCAAACCATAAAGAACTTCGTCAGGTCGCTTGTCGAAGTCAATCTTTGCAATACCAATTTCTTGCAACATTTCAGCAGACAAATCTGCCCAGCGAGATTCTTCAGGAGTAGCACGAGAATCACGGAAGAAATGCATAAGGAAAGTTCGGAACCAATATCCTTCATTACGACCACAATCAGTGTAAAGACCGTCCATACCAGTAGCCAAAAGATAGTTTTGGATAACCTCTACGCCAATTTTCTTACCCAGTTGCTGAGCGTAAAACTCAGGGCCATAGGTAGGATATCGGATTCGCATTTGGAAGGGTCCATAGGAAGCAGCAGAAGTCAAGGCAAAACCATTACCCATGGTGTCAAAAATCTTGATCGGTTTAACAACACGCTTCTTTTCACTTTCAATGTATTTGTCACTACTGGGATTCCACTGAGGATACTTCTCGAAAACCGCAGTTATGCTACCTTCGGTAGCCAAGGCTTGATTCCATGATTCCATGGTAAAGTTAACAGGAACGTCAGTAATCCAACAGTTAAACAACATTCCTCGGAAAGCCGAAGTCGTTAAACTTTGTTTTCGATCGACTGCTGGAAGAAGAGTATTGCCGTCCTTATCAAGCATTTCTTTTTCAGAGGGTCGGAGGAAAGCGAAATCATATGTATAAGCACCAGATAATCGCATAGCATTGTAATCGTAGGACTTACCGACACGGTAAGGTTTCTTCCATTCTCCGAAACGCCATTGATTCCAATCTTCATAATCTTGAACATTGGTATTTATGTTAAAACGAATATCGTAGTATTGTCCCTTGGTGAAAACGGTGGGAGAGTAAGCATTACTAAGTGACTGGTTATCCGCAAAGAAATCAGAACCCTTTGAGCCCAGAGTTTGCTTTTCAATTTGATAGTTTTTGCCGGGGTAAAAAGTTTCACTGGTGTGGTAACCGTAGGAGTTGCCAAGCAAAGTAGCAGCACACTCGATAACCGTAGTCTTACCAGTTCCGGGGATACCAGACAACCGACAGGTAGAGTTCTTCATTAACCATGCTGCCATAAGGGCTTCAAGTTGTTGATAATCA
>Ga0115545_1000172_pt1 | contig 33607 bp, 48 predicted proteins | sample COGITO_mtgs_1003_FD_87188 | JGI IMG/M metagenome (GOLD analysis project Ga0115545, IMG submission 87188) | Pelagic marine microbial communities from North Sea - COGITO_mtgs_100330 | ecosystem: Environmental > Aquatic > Marine > Epipelagic | place: Germany:Helgoland, sampling site Kabeltonne...
ATGCCGTTTCTGAAGTTCTGTCGGTGTCCGCCGACTGAACTTGTGTTATGGCCGAGAGTAGTACCGATTCCTCCAATGGAGCCACTTCCAGAAACTGTTCTTCGGGAAGTATTTCCATAGTACCCTGACAGTGATTGACTTACACCGCTTGCGTTAACTCGTAGAGTTTCCAAGACGCCCATCTTATGGTCGATAACTTGGATTTTCTGATTACGGATGATTTTATCGTAAATCAAGAAGTTGGACTTACCGAAGTCTGTTATGAGGTTACGAATATCACTAATGAGTGTTCTAGAAGCGTCTATCTGTCCTTTGGTCATTCCTCTTTCAACCGACATCAAGACCATTTCTTTTTCTTGAAGTTCGGTCATCTTTTGGTGGGCAATATGTTCAATAGATGCCTTGAGTACTGCTGTCGATGCTTGCTCTAGATTCTTTTCAACAGAGTCTAGAGAGTTCTTGACTTGAAGTCTGAGCATGGATGCGTTGCTTGGTGAGGGGTTTGCATTGAATGCGTTGTTGATTGAATCGAGGACTCTCGCGAAATCGTCATCGATTCTTATTCTAAGTGCCTTAGGCATATTGTTGATTTGGTCTGCATACATCTTTGTGATTTTGTCGATTCGATGAGCAGTATCGCCAATCAGTCCGTTCCATGCGCCAGAGTCTGCTGCCGTTCCTTTGTTAACTGCTGCTCCAATTGCTGCGATTTGGGTTGCTTCTGCTTTTGATTGACCCTTGGCGACTCTTTCGATTTCTCTAACTACTGCGTCCATTTCTGAAAGAAGTTCTCCTTCGGTGGTGGTGGGAAGTGTGAATGCGTTCATCACAGTTTGAAGGTATTGATTCTTTAGTGAGTCGATGTTTGATAGGCTGCTCGTGTTAGTGTGATGTTCTAAACCACTAGTTCTAACAATGCCTGCAACCTTGTCTTGGAAGTCAGACATGATTTCGTTAATGCGGTCAGGATTTACGGCCATCAGTTCACCCCATACTATTGCTCTTTATGACATCATCGGCGCTTGCTACGGCGACGACTGGCTGCTGTGCCTCTTGATTTAGGATTTCCAACAATGGAATCTCCTATTCGCTTTGTCTCGACTATTGCCCCTGATGCCACATTGCCTACGGTACCTGTTAGTGCTTTGAATCCGGCTGGTACTAGACCTATGGTTCCCTTTGCTAACGCAGTTACGTTTCTTGCGTATGCTCCGCCGATTCCGGGAATGAGTAATGGGGCAGCCGCTATTGCTAGACCTGTGTAAAGTACTGGTCTTTCCATAAACTTATCAGTGAGAGCGCCGATACCATTATCTAGTCCCTCAGTGAGTGCATCTGGTGTTAGACCTCTGGCTGTTCCTCTGACAAACTTACCGACACCTTCTCCAACATCTGCTGCTTTATCATAGAAGTCACCTAGGCCATTTGATGAATATCCTCCGAGTCCTGTGATATCTCCTACTAAGTCTGCGCCGTCTCCTACTGCACCGACTATTGTATTTCCAGTGACTTGAGTTATATTCCATGCTAGGTCTGCTGCTATCTCTAAAATGTCGTCATCGTCGCCGTAATCTGGTCTTTGGTCTGTTAATTCGTCAACGATATAATCGAACTTGTCTGTCGCTTTATCTAAGTCTCCATTAAGAACATTATACACTGCTCCTGCTCCTGCACCTGCAGAATTAACTAGTGCCGACATGAGATATCCTGAATCACTAATAACTTGGTCTAAATCTTCGTCTGCTGAGTCTGGTGTCACGTAATCTGAGAAGGCTTTACCTAAGCCGTTAAGCCCCGACTGCCCCGATGCTCCCCATTTATCGGTTACGTCTTCAACATAGAAGTCTCTTGAATTAGTAAAGCCACTTAGAGCATTCTTAATGCCTCCCAAGAATCCTGCGTCTTTCAATTGACTTTCTCTTGCGTAGTGCTTCGGGTTCATTCGCCACTTGTCTCCCGAGCGAATGTATTTTGCTCCACTGGGGAGTTTAGGTTCATCAGGCTCTCCGGGCTCTTCGGGGTCTCCGAACTGTTCTTCGTAAGTTCCATCGTGAATTGCCTGCATCTTCAGACGTTGTTCTTCTTGGTTAATCTCTGCAATCGCTGCGGTTGATTCGTCTGGTGCGTTGTTTAGTTCATTGTAAATAAGTGCCTCGGCGTCGGTGAGACCTGCGTCAGTAAATTGTCTCTGCTCTTCTACCTCATCGAGGATATCGATTGCTTGCTTTACGTACTTGGCGTAAGGGGTTCTACAGTGTAGCCATAGGGAGTCGCTTGCTTTCAGTGCGTAAGGTTTGCCTTCGGGCTGATTGAGTTTTAACTTTGTAACCTTGACCTCGTTACCTTCTGCGTCTTTTTCTATTGTCTCAACTATTTCGTAGTCAGCATATGGACCATCGTATTCTGGTCCGACTTCAAAGTATACGATTTGATACGGTGCTTCAATAGTTATTCCCGAGTCTTTGTCTTTGATTCTATAGTGAGTGGGCTTTTCTGGAATCTGGTCTTTAAGTGAGTATTGTGAAAAGAATCCAGCAGTTAGTGGTTCACCGAACTTTGCTTTCCATGTGGCTAATAGTCCTTCTTCTTGAACGGTTACTCTGTCGTCTTCTAAGTCGGTAGTCAGAATAATTCCTTTCGGTGGAAAGACTGCTTCAGGCTTTGTTCCTATTCCACTACCATCTGGGTGGGGGTCTTGACTTGAGAAGGCACTTTTGTAGGTACTGGATTTACTTAGTGTGTACTCTGCTCTTGTGTGCATTCCTCTTCCTATTGCTACAATTATTCCTCCGGTTTTGAATCCGCCTACAGGATAGAAGGCATTCATTAGTTCTGGATTGTTCATCCTTGCCATTTTCTCTGGGTCACCGAAGTATAGGTCCGGTGTGAGAGCCTGCACGGGTCCCGGGAATGGGTCGCCTTTGAGGTACCCTGCCGCTCCTGCGTATGGGTGATTGCCGTATTCGAACCAAAGGTCAAGGCGCATTTTGTTACAAGCATAATAGGTGATTCCGTCGTCTTTGTATTCTAACCTCGTGTTAATACTACCACCTTCGTCTACTGGTCTTCCTAGAATATTGTATCCGATTCCTGATGGGTGAAAGCGTTCTCTGCTTGGGATTGCGGCGGGAAAGCAATTCTTAGTTGTCTCATATGTATAGTCAACGCCGTATTCCTTTAATTCTTCTAGTCTGTCTTTGTCTGTTACAGGGTCTAGTTGTCTAGGTATTCTGAAAATAGCCTTGGTGAATCCGTCTTGATTAGTTTTAGGAATAAACTGTGGTGCGACTGAGGGAGCCGACCATGTCTTGTATTGTTCGTTATACCACTCTAGTTTACAGGCTAATTCTCTTGCGTCTTTTAGTTCGTTATTTATTTTAAATCCGCTACCTTCGTGTCGAGTATCACATACATATGTTCGTCCTACTTCGTGGATTGGACCTTTGTGGTCTTTATCCCATCTATGATTTATACTGCTCGGTCTTTTAATTTGCTTGGAGGCACTCAACTCTCGGTCCATAAAGTGAAACTTGCTTGCAGGTATTTGATAGTCGTGTGCATACCTCCAATATGGTCTGACCATCTCTCTGTCTGCTGGACCCGAGATATTTCCTCCGTCATCTGTCTCTTCTGGCAAGACAAAGAATTGCATTATGACGCATATTGGTACTCCTGCTGGAAGAGTGAAATCACTACTTTCGTTTACGTCCCAACCAAGGAACCGGTCTTGTGAATCAAATTTTGCCACTGCGTATGACATTCTGCTAGCATAGTATCCGTTGTATGAACCCAAGACTTTAGGGGACTTAACGCCGCTAGCCACGTTGATAGTTTCTGCGCTTCCTGAATAACCATTATCCCATGAGAAGTTGTTCCAGTCTCCATTCCAGTAGGGATTGTTGGATGAATCTTGTCCTCCTCTTGCAGTACTGGGTTCAATGTTTTCATTGAGCGTTGCTCCCAACCCTGCGAATCCTATTCCGGGAGTTTCATACATAGGAGTACTTTGACTCACCATCATAGAGTTAGTTCTTAGTTTGTATCTATCTTCATTAGATAGTCTATCTATAGAATATCCCTTAGGTACTGTAGTAGAGATTCCTATCTTGAAGTTGTGTAAAGTAGGGTATGGAACCTTGAACTTAATATCGTGGATTCCGGGTGTTACCTTTTTGATTACTAGTAGAGAACCGCCTTCTCCGTTATCGAATGAAGCATACAAATATCCCATACCTGCTCCAGTTACTCTGCATCTCAAAGTTACTGAGTCCGCCATCTTGAAATCCAGTTTCTTAACAACCCACTGACCTTGAGCCATAATTTGGTGGAAGAAGTCTTTTCGGTTGACTTTCATCGCGGCTTCTGGAACAGATAAACGATTAACTGTGTGATAGGTCGGGGTTGAACCTATGTTCGAGTATCGTCGATTACCAATCATAACATCATCCCAACAGTCTACCCATAGCGGCCTTCGTTTTAAGGAAAGCGCTACCGAGACCATCGACACTAGTTGTTTCTGTCGGTGCTATAGTAACTGGCTGCTGTCCGTTTTGTCTAACATCCACTCGTACATTATCTTTCAAGAGAGCGCTTCTGTTTACCATTTCAGCCATTATCTTTTCGATTACAAATTCTATTCTATCTGCTGGTTGCATTGACGAATCTAGTGAGTTGATTAGGTGAGCAATGTAGTTATGTGCTTGTTGAGTCAGCATCTCTTGAGACAGTCCAACTTGAGAAAGACTCGCGTCGAGCATCAGACTTAGTTGTTGAATCTCTGGTGCAGTGACAGTGACTTGAAGACTCCATGGTCGAGTCACTGGCTGATTCTTTAATTCCTTCGTGACGTCCACCTTTGCTCCGGCGCGAGCCTTTGCTAAGGTCAACTCTCTTTCTGCTGCAAGATACGATTGACGCTGAGCATTATTCATTGCTCTTTGTTTAGGTGTGAGGTTTCTGAACTTGTCTTGTCCTTGCATTGCACCGAGAGCCATTACATCTCCTCTGCGTCTTCCTAGAAGAGCAGGGAGTTTAATTCCGTTCATGCCTCCGGTTCTTTCCACCCACAGAGTTCCTTCGCCTTGTCCGTTATTTATTGGTCCGGTGAGTTCTTCTAGTTTAACAAATAGTTGAGACTTTGTTAATTGACCTTGCATTGCCTGTTCTGTTAAATTATTGAACTGCGTCATAAACAAATCTGTGAAAGTTATGCCTTCTGATTCTGCATATCCTTCCATGTTCTGCATTAGTGTTATGTTGTCTTCTGGAGTGAATGGGTCGGCTTCAGAATAAAGTTCCGTTGGTGCCGGAGCCTCTTCTGCTGGCATGGTTCGCCACTTTTCGCCGTCCCAAACTAAGTTTTCGTCGTTCCCTGAGTTGGTGTCATTCTGACCTTCGTAGACTTCCTCTGCGGATGCTGCGGCAGTCGTTTCTGCTGCTTGCTGTTGTGATAGAACTTGTGTTCCTTCTGCTAAGTGTGTAGTTAGTTTGGTAATGATTTGATTCACTAGAGTTCTATCTCCGGGAGTGTAAGTCATGTCATTTGCTATATTATCTCTTAGCATCTTATACTTAGATACGATTGTTTTTGATTGTTGTTCGTAGGTGAAGTCTGACACTAGTGCGTTGACATTGAATCCATAGTTTGGATTGATTGGGTTGACACTTGGCTTACCTGCTGTCGTAACATCATTAGTAATCATTGGTGAGTGGTTGCCCGGCCAGTGACTTGGCCATGGACTTTGTGTTGCTACTTGAGCAGGAATCGCTGGAACTTCTAATTCGGTTAACTCGGTTGCTTGCCAATCTGAGGGGATTTTGTTCACGGGTTGTCTATTATCGTATTCGGTAAAGAAGGCTCTAGAGTCTGCCTGTGCGACGTATTTCTTTGCTGGTTTTTGTCCTCTAATATCTGAGGGCGTTTTGTACGATGGGGTAGACAGCCGACTATTTGAGATGACTCTTTTCAGTTCGTCTACTTCACCGATGAGTTGTCGGCGTCGGTATGCTGCTTCACGCATATCAATACTGCCCGTTTTAACCATGCTATCCAAGGTGTTCATGTCTGACTGAACCTTTTTGATTCGGGCATTGATTAAGTCAAGGTTCGCCTGAGTGGTTGGTAGTCTTCCCGTGTATATTCTTCCTAGCATCATTCAATCCTCCCTACGATTAAACCAATGAAAACTCCGCCGAATAGTCCAGCAAGGAATCTACTAGTGGTTTCCGACAGTCTACTCACCTCAGTAGACTTCGTCGCCATCTGTTGCGCCCGATACGAAAGTGTATGCGCCTCCGGCCAGTAGTGCTAGTGCGATAGGGTCTTTCTTACTGTTGTTTCTTTTGGCGACGAATAATCCTGCTGCAAATAGCGCGGCCCCTAACACTGGGCTTCCGATTTTAGGAAGGCCGCCATAGATGCCTGCGGGGTTAGTTGGTTGGTTTTCTGTTGGGTCTGCAATCAACATGTTTCCTGCTTGGTAGTCTAGGTCTGCCATTCCGATTCCGTAGAAGCCGTTCATTGGAAGGTCTGCTTGACCGGGGCCATCCCCGAAGTAGTGAAGTTTACCGTCTCCGCCAGCAGCGCCTAGTCCATGTACTCCAAAGAATCCCGGAGACTTATGTGATGCGATAGGTGTTGGAGTTCTTCCTCTAAATCCTCTATGATTATTACCGTAGATATGTCCCTTATATGTTAGGGTTTCTTCTGTTTTAGGTAGGACACCTAATCTTTTCTGTGTTGATAGATTCATGCTTGACATTTTACTTCACCTTTATCGATACATTCGATTAAACAGTAGCACCGTTGCTACTCCGACCACGCAGCCGGATATAAGGACTCCCCAAGTTTCACCAGTACTCCAACTGATGTCACCCATGTCTTTGTACTTGTCGTCTTGGAGTATTTTGAATGCTGCGTTGGACTTAGGTATAGCCCCTAGGCTACCAAAGTCTCTTGCGTTTCCTAGTTCACTGTATACTCCCATTTTAATCACCTTAGAAGTATTCGTCCTCTGGAGCCGTTGCTGCTCCTAGATAATCTGCGATAGGTGCACTGTGTTTAGGGTCTATTGTCTGGGCGTGGTGAACTCCTTGATGTTCACTTCCAAGAGGACTCTTTCCGAAATACTTCTGGAGATTGCGACGACTTTGTCTATACTTTTTTATCGAAAAGGTCTGTTTCTTTTTATTATCGTCGAGTGTAATATTATACCCCTGAGCGCTACTCCATCCACTGTCATACTGGGAAGACTTGTACAGTTTGCCGCTTTTCTTCACGACCACTTTGTCTTTCTGCACTTCTACATAGTCGCTTGCGCTTCTGAGTGTCACTGTTATTTTGGAGCCTGTTAGTTTGTCGCCGCCGGGGGTCTTATTGCGTATACCGCCCCATGGCCACGTTTTTACGTTCCACTTTGTTGCCAAAGTGAATGATACTGGATAGGTATTTGCCATGGACCTTTCTGAACCACCTGTTCCTGTCTTGAAGGCACTGATGCTTACTTTCAAAATTCTGCCGCTAATGCCCTTAATTTTTCCATAGTTTGTTCCTTGTGAGAATTGGTAACCGTAGTGTTTGGTATTGTCGGGGTCTCTCTTGTTACCACTTCCATATGGGTCAGTTACCTGAAAAGAACTTCGTTCTTCGCCAGTATAATTTCCATAGGTTTCTGCGTCTCCCATATCGTATACTTTGTCCTTGGCCAGCCCGAATCCAGCGAGTTGACCTACTGGGTGTGCACCCATTAGTCCCTTAATCCCACTGATGACTTTCTTGGTAACTGGGGCTCTTACTGTATCTGCGTGAGCCATTAATGGATATACTTTGGATATAGGTACGGACTCTCCTAACTTAAACTGAGGATATATTAGTTCTATAGGTATCCAATTATTACCGAATTGTCTAGTAGGAGAGAATGTCTTCGTTACTAACATAACGTGATTGAATGTTCCGTCGTTGTTTGAATCAACAATTAATGCTCCAACTGGATAACCAAGTGAACCAAGTAATGCGCCTCCGAGAATAACGAAGTCGTCGCAATCTCCAGAATGGATTCCCTTTTCAATATCTTTTATTTGTCTGCGGGCAGTGAAAAAGAACTCCACTCCGAATGGGTCTTTGACATAGTGACAGTTTTGTTGAACCCAGTTCTTAATTGCTCTAAGTTCTCCGACTTCATCGTGTCCCTTAACTCCTGCTTGCTTGATGATTTGTACGGCTTTGAGTCTCACTTGTTCATCGCGCATACCATCTTCGATAAGGTCGGTTAGTATTCGTACTACACCCTTGAATCTCTTGTCTGCTGACACTCCGGGTTTGAACTTAACCCTGAGTACTCTGCCGTCATCCATGCACAGCCGATAGAGTAGTTTGGTATAACGCCTTTGATTGCCGTTACAATAAAAGCAGGGATGAAACTTAGTTGGTTTATGGGAAGAAAAATAGAGTTCACTATCTCAGGAGAACCCGTTGCTCAAGGACGACCAAGATTCAGTAATAGAGGTGGTTTTGTTAAGGCATATGACCCCGCTAAATCTCGCAACGGAAAGCAACATGTTCGCTATGCTGCTAAGCATGCTATGGAGGGAGAAGAACCTCTGGCTGGGCCGTTACATCTGCGAGCAGAGTTCGGGATAATGATGCCTAAGTCTATGGCTCGTAAGCGAAATCCTCGACCTCGACAATACCGCGTCAAGAAACCCGACTTGGATAACTTACTGAAGTTGGTTAAGGACGGATGTAGTGGCGTAGTTTACTTGGATGATAACACAGTTGTTATGGTAACTGCTCGTAAAATTCAGTGCGCTCAAGGAGAGGCTCCGTTCAGCAGAATCTCATTCGAAGAAATCGAGGAACTCAGCGCTTCATCGTAAGATTCTTCTTAGGCTTACTTCGCTTCATTGTGAGATTCTTTGGTGCGGGTGGTTCTGAAAAGAATTCGTCATCATCGAATCCCCAGTCGTCTTCTTCGCCGTCATCGAATGACTCCAGTAATTCTTCAACCGTTGGCTCGGGAGTTAAGTCCGGTAACTTTGGCATACCGATAGAAGGTGTAGGCATAGTTACGGGTTTTCCTGAATTCGAAGAGGATATGAAAGACATTAGTTCCTCTGCGCTATTTAGGAGTTGTTTCCATTCGATGCGCTTGGCTTGATTGATATATTCTTCAATATCTACTCCTCTTAGGTTATCTAGGATATCGTTTAGTCCATCTTTGTTTTCTTTCAGTTTCTCTACGACTTCTGCGACGGGTTCTAAATCTAATTCATCTAATGATACGCCCACTTTCTTGAAGAGTCCTCTTGCTTCATCTAAGTCTCCAGTGAAAGTGTCTACCTTGTCGCTGGCATCATTAAGAGTGCTCTCAAGTCTGTCCATTTCGTTCATAATCGCATCTAGGTGGTCTAGTGCTTCCGCAGATTGTCCGTCGAGGCGGATAGTAAGCCATGCGATAATTGAGTTGATTGAACCATTCATTACTGCCAAAGATGTCACTCCCGTTAGTAGCAAGTCCACTTCTAGATGTACTCTCATGACGTAGAAGGTAATGAGGGCAGGTAGAATAAACACTGCGACATACAACCATGGTGGGATTACCTTGGGAGTTTCTAACTCGACGTAATCGTCGATTATCTGTTCTGCTTCTTCTTCTGTATTCAATCAATCAACTCACTGTTGAGAATCTGCCGCGACTGAGCCAAGTAGGTGTCGGGCAATCTCTGCGATTTCTGGTTTGAGTAAGTATTCGTAATCGTACTTAATTGCTCCAGTTTCCTTAAACGGTTCTAATTGAGCAATGATTTCTTCGTAACTATTGCTCGCAAAGATATTGTAGAACTCTGGGCGCTTCTTTAGTTCCGACACAACTGCTGCCATGACGATTGAACTAGGTGCTTGTCCGATAGTTGTTCTGTCTCGTAGGTCGCGGAGACCGAAGCAGATATCTCTAAGATTTCTTACGAGAAGCATCTTCTCGCTCATTGCTTGAAGTTGTATTTGTGGTAGTGCCTGTGGCATTTCTAACAAAGTGATATCGACTGCTACTTCAATTTGTTCTTGCACTGCTGTGGCTACCTGAGGGTCTTGCATTGCTGGACCTAGTAATTCAGAAAACGACTGGAAGAGAATTTGGTTATAATCGTCCTTGTTCATCGTTTGAATGGGTGGTTGTTGAGCCGGTTGGGCCGGTTGAGCCGGTTGCTCGTCAAAGAATACTCCGTCCACAGGTTGCTGAACCTGTTGTGGAATAGACTGAACTGGTTGAGGCATTGGTTGAGGCATTGGTTGAGGCATTGGTTGCTGAGGTACTGGTTGAGCGTATGGGTTGTAATCGGGTACATCGTATCCTGTTGGGATTTGTGGTTGTGCGGTCATTCCTCCGCCTCGTGCCATTAGTGCTCCACCCAGTCCGCTAACTGCGTCTTTGAGTGTATCTGAACCGAGCACTTCTTTTACGTCATCTTTCCAGTTGGAATCTTTTCCGTGAACTAATTCGTCAATCATCTTTTCTTCGAGCGCTTGTTGCATCTTTCCTTGGAATCCGCCGTCGTTTGCACGCTTGAATGATTCTCTTAGTAGGGTCGTCTGCTGGTTCATGAACTGTTGGTCTCTGGCCATTTGTTCTCTTCTCATGTCTGCTTCTCGTTGTTGGTCTCCTGAGCGTTGTTGCATCATCAACTGTGCTTGAAATTGTTGTTGTTGCATCTGCATTTTTTGTTGAGAAGTCAAGAAGTGCATCATGAACATCATGTTGGATGCTTCGCTGCTTCCTTGTCCTTTTTGCATTTGACTCATCATCATTTGGTCCATTGGGTCTGGGCCTGAGTCAGACATAGAGGGGACTGCAATCGTCGGTGCAGGTTGCGTATTGAAGTTGCTCTGCATGGATGGGGATGACACCATGTTGTTTACTGGGGCATTCTTCTGTTTTTCTATTTGCATTGCTCGCTTCGGGTCGAATCCTTGTCGGTCCAGCCAACTTCCGTAATATCGTTTAACTTCCGACATCGGCGCACCTGAACGGTCGCAGATTGTTTGAAAGTCGGGATTGCTTTCTCCTCCTTGGAAGAACGGAGTGCCGTCATACCAATCTTCGTCTGAGAATAGGTTTTTCAAAAATTTAACTCTGTCTTTTGGTCCGAGTGCTCGCCATTTGATGTCTTCGTTCGTTTCTTCTTCGTATTCTTCCATGTTTATCACTCCAGTGGGGTTCCGTGCTTATCGCAGTCAACTTCTTCTCCGTCTTCGATGAAGTAGTAGGTTCCTGAATCTGGGTCTCGGTAGACTACAAAATCGTCATCGTCTGCGGTTGCTGACATATTATCGGTGAATGTCTTCTTTATCTTGAGGATATTACCGACTAACTTACCTCCCACCATACCACCAAGTTCTGCTAGTCCTTCTTTGACTACATCGTCTGGCGTTCTAATTTTTGGATTGTCACTGACAGGAATTCCGTTCTCCATGAGGGAAGCAACTGTTCCCATCAAGGCACTTCTGAAATCTGGCACCAGATGAGGAGCGAGATACGGATTCATGATTAGTTTCGCGTATAGTGTATTAACTTCATCGCGTTGCTCTTTCAGTTTCGCTATAAGTTCAGCAGAAACTATCTCTGTGGTCGTTGGCTCATCTGCCTGAGCAAAGAACTCGTCTTCGGATACCATTTAATCGCCTCACTCGTATGGGTTCACTTTCGGGTCGTCGCGCTTGTCGGACTTGTCATCCGAGGGAGATTCTTCTTCCTCGTCTTCGTCCTCGTAGTCATCCAAGAACCCGTCTAGGTCTTGGAGTGCTTCGAGAATTACTGCTTGCTTGACACTCTCGATAAGACTATTTTCGTTCCACGAAAGACTGAGGACTTTTTCCCAAGGGTACATGGTTAGTACATTTTGGGTCAAGTCTTTCCCTTCGGGGTCGGTGCCGATAACTTCGGTTGTTTCGATGTAAAGACCTTCTGCTCCTTTCAAGATTGTCACGTCTTTGTATTCTTTTTCTTCTTTACCTGCTGACACCAGAACGGTGTTTACCTTTTGCTGCATGGACGTAACACCTTTCATCCCATAGTTAAGCGATACGGATGAATCGTGCCGTTGATTATTTCTAAAAAACGTGGTGTGAATTAGGGTAGATACTGTAAAAAAGAGGACTAAAGTGTTCTATCTTTGTGCCAGACGAACGAGATAATACTACACCCGCTCCTTACGACTACAATCGATATGCTGAGGCTCCAAAAGTTAAGTCGAAAAAAAGAAAAGAGCGCTCTACAAAGATGATTGACCCTGAGGACCCGACGACTTGGCCGAGGAAGTTGGAAACTAAGCGTGAGCGCTTAATGTATATGTTTGACATTCTAGGAGGTGGCAACCTACACGGTTCGTACAAGCAAGTGTGGGTAGATGACTTCTTTGATGGAGCCGAGTCTAAACGCGTTAAACTCTCTAGAGATATACTAGAAGATGTGGCAGATTTGAATGCAATTTGGAAAAGTGGAGGGTTTCGGCACATACCTTTACCTGTTGCTGAGTCTCTTATGCTTAGATTTGCTACAACTGGTGTTCCTGTAGATATGGATGACCTACTGAATCCTGACGCTGAAACGAGACCTATGTCTCCACAGGACGTTATTGCTATCTCTTTGAAGATTGCCCGACTATACTTTATGGGGTCACACCCTGTCTTTGCTAAACTAATGAGACGCACGATTGATGTGTACGGCGAAGAATTAGGTCTTCGCCACATAGCAGGAGTTGCTTCTCGTATGGCTACATACGAAGGTATGTTCGACTTGAGTCAATACGATGATGTCTGATTAGAAATCCTCTTCCATAGAGAATCGCACTGAGGTGTCGGTTGTAACTCCAGACTTTTGGTACTCTCCTACTCTTCTTTCGAAGAAGTTGGTTTTACCTTGCATGGAAATCATCTCCATCCACGGGAATGGATTCGCTGTTCCGTAATGGGTCGCGTACCCGAGCGTAGCAAGTAAATGGTCTGCTACGAACTCAATGTACTCGCACATCTGTTTTGCATTCATTCCGATTAGGTTAACTGGTAGTGAATTGGTTACGAAGTCTTTCTCAATCTCGACTGCTTCGGTTATGATATCCAAAGCGATTGCTTCTGGGACTTGATGGTTTAGTTTGCTATGAAGTAGGCATGCGAAGTCTCGGTGAAGCCCTTCATCTCTACTGATTAGTTCGTTGGAGAATGTTAGACCCTTCATCAATCCTCTTTTCTTCAACCAGTAGATTGCGCAGAACGAACCAGAGAAGTGAATACCTTCTACTGCTGCGAATGCAATGAGTCTTTCTCCGAAGGATGCTTTGTCTGCTTCAGTCCACTTAAGTGCCCACTCTGCTTTCTTCATGATGCTTGGAATATTCTCCATTGCTTTGAATAAGTGATTCTTCTCCACAGGGTCTTGTATGTACGTGTCAATCAGGAGTGAGTAAGTCTCTGCGTGTACGTTCTCCATCATGATTTGGAAGCCGTAGAATGCTCTTGCTTCTGGCCACTGAACTTCGTTAGAGAAATTGACTGCGAGGTTTTCGTTGATGATTCCGTCAGAAGCAGCGAAGAATGCGAGAACTTGTTTCAAGAAGAATCTCTCGTTGTCTGTGAGAGCCTCCCAGTCCTTCATGTCGTCAGCCAAGTCTAATTCCTCAGCAGTCCAAAAACAAGCCATTTGCTGCTTATACGCCTGCCAGATGTCGTCGTGTTCGATTGGAAACAGAACGAATCTGTCGTTACTTGGCATGAGCATTGGCTCGTCTTTTTCGTACTGAATCGAGACTGGGGTTTCGTTGTTTATATGAATCATGGTGATACCTCTGAGGCGGGTATCTCTTTCCATGAAAGAACAGGACATAAAGGCTTCCTGTGAGAAGTTAATCTTCACGCCGACAGAATTATCTCAGAGAGTTCTAGACTCTCTGGGGACTTGTCTTGATTGTCTCGGAAAAACTTCTCCATGTACTGAAGTGCTTTCTTTTTTGATGTAAATGATGCGACTGCTCCGAGGCTGTGGAGTTTCACCGTTGGCTCTCCGACTCGGAGAACTTTCTTTTCGATTTTACTTTCGTCGACATCTGCTTCGTCGGTCACTCCGAGTAAGATGATATTCTCTAACTCGCCGTCGACGTTTTCTTCCTTGTCAGATAGAACAACATCGTAGACTTGCTTTCTGCCGAGTTTGGGGCAGTCCGATTTGGGACACCACGTTGCTCTTCGCTGGGGATTGTGAACGACCCAGACTGATTTGGGTCTAAATGGATTCCACATCAGTAGTCACCCGCTTGACCGCCTCGCATTTGAATGTCTTTGACTCCTTGTGGGAGTTTGCATTCGATGCCTACAAGCGGTGTTCGCGGTACATACTGTCCGGAGCGAGCGAGTTTGTTTGCCTCGGTCACCATTAGGTCGTTATTGGGGAGGAGTTCTCTGTCCACGTAGAGTGTGGTCTGGTAGTTCTTTTGCCACCACTCACGAGTCACTCGGAATCCCATCATGTTGGTTGTGTTGATGAGTAGGCAAATGGAGGTCGGGCCGAACCAAATCTTCCAAGAGTCGGTAGGAGAGCAAGTGTAGTTTTTGGGAATAGTCAGTTTTGCTATCTCCATCATTCTTTTACGACCTGCTTCTTTTGCTTCTTTGCTGAATCTGAATGTGAACTTGCTCATTTTGGTTCTAAGGTGGTCAAACTCTTTGCAGAGTTCGTCCATGGAGGCACTCTTCTCAGGTACTTTTTCGATAGGTGCCACTGTCTCGACAGGAGTCTCTGTGATTGGTTCTTGTGGTTGAGTTTCTTCTTCAGGGGGAAAGGTGTACTCACCTTCCTTGTAGAGATTCCATAGATTTGAAATCTCTTTTCGGGGTGTTCCCTTGTGTGCTGAGCGGAACTGATTGTACGTTAATTTAGTCGTCATCACTCAATAGCACACCTTCAACTGGTTTAATACGGTTTTGGAGGTTCACCATATACGAGTCAATTGCTCTATCCAGAGCATTGGCCTGTACAGAAGGTATTTTCTTTAGTTTGGTTTTTGTGATTCCCTTCATGCCGGAGTCTTTTGCTTTGATGTAAATCCATGCGGCTGCTCTAGTGGTTTCATCGGGTTCTCTGTTGGGTAGTCCACCTATCTCTTCATATTGTTCTACCATTATATCCATAACTACTTTGGATAGACCTACTGATTTACCTACATAGTACATTTGTTCTACTATAGGACTTAGTCCTGTGTCATTTACTGAGAGTGCCTTTAGTATCTTTAGTCGTGCTTGTAAAGCGTTTGGTCTAACTCCGAGGAGTCTTATTTGGGTCGTCGATAGTTGAAGGTTGGTTAAATGAATAGCCACGGCTAATACCTTTGGTTTTACTGCTTTACCGGGGCCTGTCTCAAATGTTGCCTCTTGGGCTTCTTCTAGGATTCTCAAGTGGTCTATAATACTGAAGCGATTTAGAACAAGAGCCTTACCAAAGACGGGATTTATCGCCATGATAGTTTCTGCCATTTCTTCAATTACTCTGTCTCTTGTTACTCTGATACCTTGTTCGTCTGTTTGGTCTTGGATTGTGTCGCCCTCGGGTGTATATGACTCATCGTTATCAAACGCTGCTTCTTCGTCATCATCAAACATTTCTTCTTCTTCTTCGTTATCTCTTTTGACTAGTGATAGGCATAGAGGGCACGTCCACTCTCCTGTATCGGAATCAAATAATGGACCGTTATATCCCGGCAATCTAGACATAGCAGGGCAGTGCTTTAGTTCACGAGGAGGGTCGTCGGCGCATTCAAAGTATCTCCCCACAATGCTTTCGTATCGATTCAAATCCAATGTATGTCACCCCCTCGTCGACCATGATGGGTAGTTTGGTGGAATTACTCAGTACCTCAAGTGCTTCTCGCATCGAAGAGTACCTGTGTCCCACATCTTGGAAAAAATACGGTATGTTTCCGTCTGCCAAGATGGTCTGAATTTTATTGGTGTCTCTGTCCGTTTCTACTCCGAAGAGTGCTCGTGTCATGTTACTCCGAGTGGTGCGCTGACCTTAACGGTTATCACGGGGATGAAAGAATGAGGGTGCATGGACGAGAGTGCAGCAGCGTGGAGTGGGCTCGGTTCGAGTATGAACTTGCCTTCCGCTATGAAGGAAGAAATGGAACGACTAAAATTAGAATTGAGAGACTTGAAACTAGAGGTGTCAAGAGACTTGATGGAACTCAAAGACACTGTTAGTTCGGTGATTGGTGACTTGGTTGCCGTGATAGAAAGACAGAAGTCTCTCTTGACAAGAGTGGAGGGTCTTGAGAGTAGAGCACAAGGAGCCGTGACTCCTTCTTCTCCAAAAGACGCTTTCAATGCATTCGCCTATGTCTCTCTAGAAGAATTAGAAGACTCTAATGTACTTAGTGAAGAATTAGATTCGGTCGTCGAGGAGGACGAACAGCCTGTCGGCACTACACCTTCCGATGAAACTATTGCAGATAAGAGTAGTGACGAGATTAGAGTCCTCTCTGACGAGGACGTTGCTGCCGAGTTCTTGGAAATAGTCTTGGAGCATATCGATGAAGTAGGTGGTGTGCTCAACAATATACTATTCACAAAGTTGTGGAAGGGAGACGAACCTGCGACTTCGGCAATTAAGAAATTAGTTAAGTCTGCATTGGTGGCAGATGAGACTATTGATATTCATAAACTCAGTAAATTGAGAGGACTATACTACAGAACAGGTGGTGACCCAGTTGAAATCTACGAGCAACTCTATGGCTAAGGATTTACTCTTCGATAGAAGTGTGGAAGTTGAACTTCACTTCACTGACACTGTTTGGGAGACTCTGGTGATTCACGGGAAGGTAGACACTGGGGCTGACCGGTGCAGCATTGATGAAACTCTTGCAGAGTTCTTGGGGTGGGAGAAAACCGGATACCGAACCGTTAAGAGTTCACTGGGTAGAGAAGAGCGTGATGTTGTTCGGGGTACTGTCAGTATTCGCGGAGTTAAGTTCCTGATGTCAGCAACGGTCGCTGACCGAAGCGGACTTTCTCACCCACTACTTGTGGGACACCATGTAATCAAAGACCTCGTACTTTTGGAAGAAGAATAGTGATTACGTGAAGAATAACTTTTCACACCTACTGCAAAACGATACACTGCAGTCTTGTCAACCGTGAAGAGTTTGTTTTCACGGTATGTTAGAACGTGAGAAGTCACTCTTCACACTTTGTGATACGGGCGTTCAGTGACTTATTCTCTTGTGTGAAAAGTTATTCTTCACGCTTTACTCTGTCGTGAAAAGTCATTCTTCACGAATCTATTGTTTTACTGTTCTAATATATATTACTTTAGAAAGTGTTAGTATAGTAGTAAGTAAAAGAACGTGAAGAGTTATTCTTCACAGTAAAGGAACGTGAAGAGTTATTCTTCACAGCCATCAATAAGTCAAAAACACCCCGCAGTTTATCGGTGTTGTCACTAGTGTGAAAACATACTTTTCACATTAGCCAAGTAGCGTGAAAAGTTATTCTTCACGAAAGAGTTAGCCGCAGTCATTCGAATAGAGTATACCGTGAAGAGTCATTCTTCACGAAACACCTAAAATGTCACTCAAGTTCTATACCCAAGTTATCAACGAGTTCTTTGTAGCGATTGCGGATAGTCACTTCGGTGACTCCAGATATATCAGCAACTTCTCGTTGAGTTCTGCTTCTTTCATTGATTCGAGAAACTATGTAAACAGCAGCAGCGACCCCAGTCGGGCTCTTACCATGAGTCAATTCCAGTTCACGCGCCTGAGCCAAGAGAGTCCTAGTGTCAGCCGCAGTGGAGGGAGGTAGCCCGAGCAAGTTACAATATCTATCCACAAACTCTTCGGGGAGAGAAACCGGAATTCGTATTCGGAGTTTCGCCTTAACTGTCTTGTGTGCCCGAGTGATACTCTTTCTCGTGACTCGGGAATGTTTCTCGAAGTCGTCTAAACTCCTAGCCGTTTTGAGTTTCTGATTAGCGAGATACATACATGCAGCAACCATGGCATCAATACTGCGGCCCTTCACCATATCATGCTCTAGAGCCTTCCTGTAAATCACCGCAGTCTCTTCTCGTACTTCTTTCCCTAGACTCATGTGGCCACCGAGCCGAGTAATCTCCAGTAGTGCACTCTCCATGTTTCTCTCAAACGAGGTAGCGCTTCTCGCTCGTCGTTGCCACTTCCTCATGCGATACATCTGACTTCTACTCGCACCAGTTATGGCCTTACCTGCGAAGTCTCGATTAGACCAATGAATATCGGTGGAGAGTCCCTTGTCGTGGAATAAAACTGAGGCAGGGGCTCCGACTCTAGAGTTGTCTGGGCCGTCTCCGAAGTTAGTCCAATCCTGTCCCGGGTCTATGAGCCCCTCCGATAAAACAAGCCCACAGTCCAAGCAAGAACGCTCACCCCGAACACTGTCTTCATCTATGGAGCGAGAACCACAGTCAGGGCATTTGACCTCAGTATTCCCCTCCATACCCTCGCAGTGTTGCATTGCTTATTTGACAATAACCCAACGCCACCCAGCGTCATCAAGCGTCATGATTAAGTACCCTCACCATTCACCTCAGGTTCCGAGGAGAGATACAAATGCCCCAGAACCCAAACAAAAGCACTCTAAAACGAATAGATGTGAAATTACTGAATGACGATGCCCGAGCCTTTGAAGCCTTCAAGAGAGTTCTTGAAGAAAAGACCGGGTTTGAAAACCTGAACAACACTGATGTAATCAAGTGGCTGATTAAGAACAATACGCTCGGAGAGTGAAGGCATGGCCGTCACCGCAGAGCGAGCACAAGAAGTCGCTTCGATTATTAGAAGCGCTGACATTACGGATGAAGAAGTTAGACATTATATGAAATCACGTACAAAGAAAAACAAGTCCCGAGCCGCCTTCGTCAAGAAAACGATTGAAGAACTAGAAGAAAAGGGCGAGATTCTCATGGAGGACATGAAGAACTATCCAGCCGCACCCCCTGACCCGAACTTACTTAGAAAGGCAAGAAGTGATGCACTTGCGGCAGCAAGAAGGCAGGGATTTCCTACCGAAAAAATCGGCAACAAATACGTCGTCGTAAGAGACCTTAGTGAGCATGTATCATGGTTCCGCAGACACGGCAATATGAACTTAGACACGTTCAAATTAAATTGCAAAAATAGAAAGGTATCACCTGAAGCCATGAAGTCTGCTCTCAAGGAAGACGGAGTAATCTTTACTGAAACGGGGATGATGGTATGACTGACGAAATCGAGTTCATTGAAATTAGTGACGACTACAGTGCGTTAGCACAATTAGACAACCGAGACCGTCAGGTCAAGGAGTCAGTCGTAGCATACTTGATGTGGCACAGTGGAGAGGTTCTCAACAAGTCCGTTCACACAAACCGCCAAGCAAGAGCCAATCGAATAGATTCATTGGGCGACACAGCAATTAACGCTTACCGCACTCCAGATGATATCAAAATAGACGAGCGCAGAAGATTGGCCACCAAGTCAATATTCACTCAGTCTCAAGAGTCCAGAAAAGAGAACCCGAACAGTATCGTTTGTCATCTTGACGCAGAGATGATTATGAGTGGAGCAATGATTCCTACACTAAACCTAGCCAACGAATCATTTAACCTCGCTTGTCCTCCAGAGTTAGGAGAAGTAGGTTTCAATTTCTCATCCTTTGATGACTTCCGAAATAAGTATATCCAATTGGGTACTTATTTGGTTACAGACCCGATGACAGTCATCACTATGTTTGAGGCACTACAGGATTTATTCCTTGAGAAGTCTATTGTTAACTATCAGACTCTATCTACCTTCCACACCATTGTTCCTCATTGGAATGTGGTAGGTGCACCAGAGTATTGTGAGAGAACCTTTGATTCTCTTTCGTCTTACGACACAGGTAAGGTAGTTAAGATTCAAGGACAGGTTTCAGAAGTAGGCGACACTATGGTTGTCTACACCAAGATTGCTTTCAGATGTAGCACCAATGTGGTAGACGAAGATGGCAATAAGTTAGACAGAAAGTGTAACAACATCATCCTCCAACCACAGAACCCAGAAGAGGGGATAGTTTCCAAACCACAACAGTGTAATCGTTGTGGAGGCAAGGAACTCAACAAGTTAGATTCAGACAAGTCTCGCATCGAACCTATTCAAAGAATACAGATGCAAGAAATAAACATTAGTGAGGAACCTAAAGCCATGATGGTTGAGTTACGAGGTAACTTGACAGACCAAATCACAGCAGGTTCTACTATAGAGATAACAGGTATAGTTAGACTAAGTCCTCTATCTAAAGGAGGTATTATGAATAGCATGTATATCTTAGGTCAGTCTCTTAGAATTGTTTCTGAAGAAGCATTCACCTTAGTTATCTCCGATGAGGACGAGGAAAAGGTCATGTCGTGGGCATGCAACGACGAGGTATCATTAGAAAATAGAATGAACGATTTATGCAACGCATGGATTGGCCACATCAAACTCAAAGACCAAGAAGCGATTAAGCACGCTCTTATGTTACAAGCAATAGGCTCTTCGCAGACTCCGTTTGGACACAGAACTGCCATCCACATCATGATTGCAGGCGACCCCGGGACAGCAAAAACCCTCTTACTTTTAGCAGCACAGAAGATTCTGCCAGCGAGCAGATACTTGGATGCAAGCGGAGCAACGGCTGTTGGTCTAACTGCTGCGGCTGAACAGATAGAGGACTTTTACACAGGGAAGAAACGATGGGGACTCAAGCCCGGAATTATTCCACTGACACCCAAAGACGCTATCTGTTCTATAGATGAACTGAATCTATACAAGGGAGACTTTGGGGATATCAACACTGCTTTAGAAAGCGGTAAGATATACAAGACGACAGGCCCAGTAAAGGGAATACTTGACGCACCTGCTTCTATCTTAGCGGGAGCAAACCCTATGGCTGGAGAGAAGAAGAAGTTCGTAACAGGCAAAGGAATGTCCTTCACTAACCAAATCGGCATGGACTTACCACAACTCCAGCGTTTCGATTTGATTTATGTGTTACTAGATGAAGCAGACCGAGACCGAGACTATGACATCGCCATGTCTATTCTTGGCTCCGGTGCTAACACAACGAGTTCAGTTGACTTATCTTTCGTACAGCGCTATATCGCTTTGGCAAAGAAAGTTGAACCAGCGTTCACAGAAGAGGCTCGCAAATACATCGCTGACCAACACGCAGAGAAAAGAGAAGAAGACAAAGGAGACTACATGAGAAGTCACCGATTAGTTCCAGCACTACAAAGACTATCGCTGGCAGTCGCTCGCTTCGACTTTTCGAAGACAGTCACACTCGAACACGTCGAGTTCGCTGAGAAGGTTTGTTCAGTAAGCATCAACGAAAAAGACCCCGGTCTACTCACCGGTGCTGTAGACAAGCAATCGAGAGAAAGGCGAGAAGCAACAAAAAACGCAATCAAGGAACTACTTTCAGAAAAATCAAGTGGATTTGGTCGAATGGTCCAACTCGAACACAAAGAAATATTAACGCACCTAAAACAAGCAGGTGTAGAGTACAGCGACAAAGAAGAATTGCATAATGACCTATCACAAGTGCTATCGAGAAGCAAAAACAAAAAAGGAACGAAATGGATAACCAAACAGGGGAACTAAATATGAACGGACACGAAAGAAGAAAAATACTGGAAGAGTTAACGCTTCCAACAGAAAAAGTGAGAGAGCAAGTCTTGGAGATTTTCCAAGAACTATGTATTGTCAAGAAAGAGGCGCAAGACTTCTTTCTCGTATCAGAGATACACTTAGCAGTAAAAGCAACATGGCAGGGAGAAGATGTACCGACTATGGGAGACATAGAGTTTTTCTTAGACCAAGCAGTCTTGACGAACAAAGAACAGTATCGAAAGCACTCTGAGTTCGGATACAGATACCTATACAACAGAGAACACTGAGGAATTAAAATGAACATAACAGAAGTAATAGAATTGATGAGCATGGTAGACAGTATGGACAATATCGAAGAAGTCACAGTGACTCTCGGAGATACCCCATCAGTTACCATCAAGAAGAAAACAACAGAAGCCAAGCAAGCCCCTATGACGCTGGGGCCAGACCAAGGATTCCAGACTGCAAACGGTTACACTCCTAAGCCACAAGGCAACCAAGCAACGCCCGGACAAGTGAAGTTCGCGCTAGACTTGGCCACCAAAATAGGTGGAGGCGACATGAACAAAGTAGTGAACGGCCTCGCTCATGCACTTGAGTTAACAGTCGATGAAATCCTACACCCAGACCTGTGGGCAGAGGAAATGACCAAAGACCACGCGAGTTTGTACCTTGATGTATTGGAAGCCCAGTACAAGAAAATGCAGAAGGGGGCATGGGGTTGAGCGACTTAATAGAATTGAAAAAGCACCACTACGCTAATGTCACCTTAGAGATTTCTAAGATTCAGCGCAGAGAAATCGCGTTCGCATATCAAGGAGATGAGGGCATCAAAGGCCGAGCAAGATACTTTGAAACCACTGAGCAACTCAGTAAGCACATTCAGTCAAAGCCAACAATAGAGTCAGTGTATGCTTCAACCGCTTACTACCTAGACCCACAAATGTACTCTCCGAGCAAGAGAGGACACTTGGGCTACGACTTGGTCTTTGACCTTGATATGTCATACGACGGGTTTGAAAATCGAGTGGATTGGATGCACGATGTTTGCTATAGAACGAGTATTCTCGTAGATGTTCTCGTAGGCGACTTCGGTTTCAACCGAGATGATATGGTTTTAGACTTCTCTGGAGGCAAGGGCTTCCACATAACCATTGACGATGATTCATTCCTTGACTTATCTAAAGAAGCGCGAGCGGACTTACTCAGTTACATCATGGGTAACAAAGTGGTTCGTTCCAACATCAAGATAGGTAAGGGAGGATGGAATAAGAAGTATAGTCTATACATTAGTCGTATAGTTAAACTAATGTCCGATGATAAGAAAGAAAATAACAGAAGACTCCTGTCTCTTGGTCTCCCCAAAGTAACAGCCAAAAAAATAAGTGACCTCATGAGCAACGCTGCAAAACGCAACGAATTATCACAAGGCCACTTATGGGTGTTTGATGAAAAGGTGTCAAAGGCATTAGTCAATCACTTCCACAACGAAGAGAAAGAGCGCTTTTCCGCAGTTGACAAGACCGTTACGCCGGACAAGCACCGTATCCTGCGAGTACCCGGGAGTATTCACGCCAAGACAGGATTCGTTTCAACACGATTAGAACTCTCTAACATTGATGACCCCGACGAAGTGTTCCAACAGATTAAGCATGCAGCCGGAGTTGACGAAGTTGAAATCACTTTAGAGAAAGACACATTAGAGGACTTTAAAGTAAAGAAGTGGTGGCTCGCTGGAACTCACAAGGTTCCTCGTTGGTTAGCGCTTCACTTGTTGCACCAATGAACAAAAAAAAAAAAAGAACCCCAGAGCGTTAACTCTGGGGTTCATTCGGTTCTAGTTACCTCACTCGGAGGGTCGTTCCCACAACCCTGCTTCATACATCGCTTCTTCAAATCTATCCCAATATGAATGGTGTATATCTCCGATGAAGTCAGCAGCGAGGTCGGCTGCTTGTTGCAGCCAATCAATTTTTTCATAACATCTCTTCAACTCAGCAAGTAGGTCAGGAGCCTTAGCAATTAGCCTCGAATTAGTTCCGCTACCTGTGTATAGGCGCATCTCCTTCGTGCTTTCGTGGCTTGCTGGTATCACCACTTCTTGCATATCCTCGGTCATAGTCCAAGGTGCAGGCGAGCGGTTTTCATACTGAGTTACGTCAATTCTTTCGTTATTCATCTAGTTGCTACTCATTGTGTAGCGTCGTTTGCGAGGTTACGAATCTTCGTTACATCAACTCCGTTTGTCGCATGAATAGCGACATGTCCGGTGTCGATTGCTTCATCCAAATCATCTCGGATAATTCGCAGTGCATCGAGAAGTGCATCTTCTCTTGCATAACATTTCTTCAACTCAGGAACCATGTAGTCCATTTCTAAGGCCAAGTCTTCGTCAGAGATATCTCCTTCTCGCCAAAGCCGTATTCTTGATTCCATTAGTTCAATGTCAATTCTTTCGTTATTCATCTAGTTGCCTCACTCGGAGGCAAGATATTGGTTCGATACCCAACGCCAGTAGCCCGAGGTCACATGACCTTCAGCGACTTCTTCACGCCACTCCGCTCTGGAGTAGTCCGGGTCTTCGTCCCAAACTTCCAATCCGTGTAACGGATGGAAGGTATCAATCTCTTCATAACATCTCTTTAACTCAGCAATTAGGGTAGGTAGTTTGGCGATAGTTTCTGCCTCTTCCAAGGAAAAGTTATCTCTTCCTGTTTTGATTGCATAACCGCCATCGGGTCGTTTTTCAACTTCCCATTCTTCCATTCCCTCAAATTGAGTTAAGTCAATTCTTTCGTTATTCATCTAGTTGCCTCACTCGGAGGCTTAGTCGCCATATACATCATCTACTGCATCATTCCAGTTCTGACGCACAAAGGCGAGTTCCCCTTTCAAGGAATCTATTTCATCATAACATCTCTTCAACTCAGCAATTAAGTCGGGAACCATCATGAACAGCGGTAGGTGAGCAGTTAAGTCTCCCATTTCCACTGTCACAAATGTGTGTCCTTCATTCGTTTGCAGGGTGTAAGGTGGTGCTACAACACCACTAACCATAATGTCGGCTACCCTTTCGTAGCCGTCTTCTTTGGGTTCATGGATGTGTTCGTGCCACTTTCCTTCTGCAATCGTCCCTTCAAACTGAGTTAAGTCAATTCTTTCGTTATTCATCTAGTTGCCTCACTCGGAGGCGTCGTTTGCGAAATTCCTAACTTTCACGATTTGAAGATTACCTTTCTTATACGTCTGGGTCGGGTATCATACCCTTTACATTCCTTGAACAGTAGTCATGCAATTGGTCAAACTTAAATTGCATATACTCTCCGTCATAGCCGAACTTTTCCTCGATACGGTCAAATTCGACACGGTAATCATCGTAGGTTTTGACATGGAAAAAATCCTTGTCAAAGTATTCTTCGCATTGGTTTTCACTTTCGTTACTCATCTAGTAGCCTCACGGCTTATCGTTAAAGTATATTCCTTTAGTGAGACACTTGTAATTCGTGTCAGGAGAGTGCATAAAGCAAAAGCCATCATGTTTAGACTTATGCTTGTTACATCTATCTCCTTGATTGTTTACACCTACGCATCGCAGGCCATAATCCTTCAACTTAGTTTTAGATTTCGTGTTTGTCGGTACTGCAGTTATCACTTCACTATCCCGCTTGTCAAATTGAAGCATTTGACGACGACGGAATGGCTTCATGTGCCACAATAAATCAGCCACTTCTTGAGGGCCACCTTCGATTTCGTATCCATCAATCTTAACTTTCATCTAGTTACTCACTCCATTCCTCGGAGTGAGCGTGTCCATTGGACACTTCTGAGACAGTCCAAGCAATGAATGAGTTTTGTTTCACTCATTTCAATTTCCTGTCCGTTGCATTCCTTGCCACATTTGCAGCAAGAAAATACTTCATCATCCAATACGGATTCTCTCATCTAGTTGGGTTTTACATTCAAAGCGAGTCTAACTCGAATTGAACTTCTTCACCAGAAGCAACCTCCATGATTCGGAGGCGGTTGTAACTTCTACCGTTACCACTCTTGCTTTCTTCTTGGGTTCGTAGGAAGTCAATCTTGACAGGAAGGGATACTCCCTTCTTCTCAAGTTTGCCCATGAAGGTATTGAAATGTTCTTCTTCGTAACCGTTGACCCATAGAGTCAGTTTGGTTCCTTCAGGAGAAGTCAATCGTACAGCAGTGTTGTTGCCGTATTTTCCTTCAATTCCGTCTTGAAAACTTTCTAAATAATAATTCTCGTAGACTTGGTCGCGTTCCGCTTTCAAAGTCTCTCGGTCCTCATATTCTCCAGACGCAACTGCGTCTTTGTCTTCTGCGCTTTGTTCTTCATAGTTCTTCATGAACTCATCCAATGATTTCTGTGTTCCAGCCATCTAGTATCACCTTTTTGGTGATTTAAGGTCAGTGTCAGCGGCTTATGAAGGTGTCGTCAAATCAGTAATTTACTGATTCAAAAACTCCCTAATTGCCGTGATTCTCTTAGTTGCTCCATCGCTCCTGTAAGTTTCATCTGCTACAAGTTTCCCTACATAATAGGGACACTTGGGATTGTTTGATTTTATGAGTCCTTCTCCACTCAACCAATCTTCCCTCATGGGAACATGGTTGGCATCAAACGGCCTGTGTGTATCACAGTAGCCATCTTCGTGGGCAGGATTCTTGCATCTAACAAACCTACAGGGTTGCCTCATTTGTCGCAACTGGTCCATCATTTTCTTATGTTCATCGCAGTACTGCTTAGCGTACTTGGACTGAGCCCGTAAGAGCCTCGCCCCGCATGCAATGCAGACCTTTGATGAAGTAATCTTTTTCACCATCTTAATTCCTCTAGTGTCATTTAGACTTAGACAACCCATTGGTCATCAAGGTTTCTAGACCACATTGGGTGGTCTGCTGAGCACTCGCTTGCATCATAACTTGGAACTCCTTTACCGTAAGGTAAAATTCTCGTTTCTCCGTCTTGATTAAACAGCACCCACCCGTCTGAAACTAATGTTGGTAGCAGTGCTTTACTTAGCATGTCTGCCATAAACGGCAGTTCCTTAGTAGCGTGCTCCAACAGGTCTCTCAGGGTTACACGAATTTGAATCCGCGAGTCTGCTTTCTGTTCAAGTGCCAGAACATAGTTTTCGCAACATCGAACTAAGAATCCTCTATTGAGGTCTTGTTCGTTCATTGCTCCACGCTCTGCTCCGTATTTTTCTGCCAGTGATTTGTGTTCACTAACTGTCACCTCTTCTTTAGGTGTCTGAGTCTTTTGACTTCCGCCTTTCAAAATAATAAAGGATTCACCAGTTTCTTCTTGGTGTTGCTTCATTATTTCGTTTAAGAGTTTTCTAGCAAGAGCCCGGTGACTTTCGTCCTTAGGCATTGCATTCTTTAGTTTTTTATTGGCCGCAATAGTCTCCTCGACATATTGTCGAACAGAGGCTCCAAGCGTTCCAATCATCTTACCCATTTCTGCTTGAGAAACAGGCGGGTCAAACTTTACTCCGTAGGCTTTCTTAACATAAGTGGGAGCACCCAGTGGGTCATCACCTTCTCCGTGAATGTATTCCCAACCGGTCATTTGTTCACTCCCTTGTTCATCACGACTTGAAAGTCGTTAATTTGATTTACTAATTTTCTCATAGTATCTAGTTACCTCACTCGGAGGCGTCTAAAGTGCGTCACTAGCGATTCGACCATGAGCGTCACATCCATCACAGTGTGCTTCGCTTGGGTCAGGGCCTTCGCCAGTTACCTCATTATTGTCATTGACCCACATCAACCATGATAGTTTGTGTGAGCCACATTGTCTGCAGTGGAAGTTCCAGTCACAATCAGGGATGTGTTTTACCACTCCACCGTCATATCCATTACTCTCTCCTTCAAACTTACAGTCTTTGATTTCACTTTCGTTACTCATCTAGTTACCTCACTCGGAGGCAGTGTAACCATAACTGCTGGGTCTGTTTAGCCACCCATCATCAGCAATACGACCATGAGCGCCACACCCGTCACAGTGGGCTTCTCTTGGGTCTGGACCAACTCCAGTCGTTTCGCCTGTTTCATTGACCCACATCAACCATGATAGTTGGTGCGAGCCACATTGGTTACAATGAAAATTGTAATCGCAGCCAGCGATGTGTTTGACATAGCGAATATCATCGCCATCTTCATCTACACCATCGACCATTTTACAGTCTTTACTTTCACTTTCGTTACTCATCTAGTAGCCTCACTCGGAGGTTATTTCGTAAAGTTTCAGCATAGGGTCTAGACTGACAACCGTTAGGTCACCGCTACATCCTGTGCTATCTTCACTATCGCACAATTCTTTGATTGCGCTAACGAGAGCGTCTTCACGCTCATACATTTTCTTCAACTCAGCAATTAGGTCAGGGGCCATAGCGAAAAGTTTCGCCATCGCTTCCTGTCTTTCACTTTGCACAATCCCGTATTCGGGGTCATCGCTCTCATAATGAGAATCAATGTGTCCAACAATCCACCCGTAGCGATTTTCGTCATCTTCGGGGTAATTATAACCTTCATCTTCATAGATTCTGTTGTTATCTGATACTATTGTGTACGTACCGGGTATCACCATTAACGGCAATATACCCTTACCTTCAAACTGCGTCAAGTTAATTCTGTTACTCATCTAGTTACCTTACTTTCTTAGTTCTGGAAAGTAAGAGTATGCGTAAGCAAGCAAGAGTTGACACGATGTTTCATCAAAGTTATGATTTTCGTGAGCACTTACTATTGCTTCACAAAGAGCCTTTAGTTCGGTTCTTTCGTTACTCATCTAGTAGAAATCACTCTTCTTCACGAAGTTTCTTACTTCTCAGATAGCGTTCACGTCTCTTTGCTTTCACTTCGGGACGTTGATTGTATCTGCGAAGATATTCATTTCTTTTCTTCTTTTGCTTAGCAGTCATTTTCTTCTGCTTTCGCTCAGTATTTCCTTTCTTCTTTTGCTCAACGCTTTTGTAGCGTTTACGAGCGCGTTCAAGCGCCTTCGCCTTGTTTTCAGGGCGGTGGTAGTATTTACGATAATACTCTCGTAATCGCTCCTTTACTTCAGGGCGTTGGTTGTATTCACGTTGGTATTCATGCGCCTTCGCCTTGTTTTCAGGGCGTTGTGCGTATTCACGCCTCTTCGCCTTTACTTCAGGGCGCTGTTCGTATTCACGCTGCCTTGCCTTTACTTCAGGGCGTTGTGCGTATTCACGCTTCTTCGCCTTTACTTCGGGGCGCTGTTCGTATTCACGCTTCTTTGCCTTTACTTCAGGGCGTTGGTAGCGTTTACGAGCGCGTTCACGCGCCTTCTCCTTTACTTCAGGGCGTTGGTAGCGTTCACGCCGCCTTGCCTTTACTTCAGGGCGTTGTGCGTATTCACGCTTCTTCGCCTTTACTTCGGGGCGTTGCGCGTATTCACGCTCCTTAGCCTTGTATTCAGGGCTTTGTTTGCGTTCACGCTGTTTCTTCTTCATACATTCATCACAAAATTCTTTCTGTGGTATGTAGTCAAAGAACGCATCACAACTATCGCAAAGTGTAATTTCCTTTCTACTGATTCTAAGCATCAGTTGCTTAATTTCTTCATCATCTTCTTCAATGATTTCCATCTAGTTTCTTTAACCTATTATCTTAGAGTATAGCCATCCTATGACTATAATCAATGGTGCTATAATGAATAGTCCCATTAGCATTGCTACAATATAGATTAATGATACCGCAGCCAGTCCAAGTTTCTTTCCAAAACTTGCTTCTTTCATGCGGTCAATGTTTTTCTTTGGCCAATTTAATAAATCATCCATAGTTCTTCTAGTGAGTTACTCCTCTTCAATAACGCGAACGTAAAGCGGAACATAATAGGTCCCGCTGTCCATTCTGGTAACTTTCTGCTTGTCGACGAGAACAATTAAGTTCTTGCCAACCATCTGCTTAACAATGTTAGTTAGCAGATTCATCTGTGGCTTGTATCGGACAGGGGCATAGTTTTCCCAGTTATTTAGAATGTCTCTCGTACTAAACGGTTCATCAATTCCGTCGATAACTTGCATTATCCACTTCATATACCGTTCTCTTTTATTTCTGGCTGCTGGCATAGTATCAATTACCTCTCAGCAGCGACTTATTGATTAAGTCATTCATCTAGTAGAAATCATTCTTCTTTGAAGTAAAGTTTCAGTTCCTTAGTCATCCCAAGGTCTTGCATCGCTTTCTTCATTCGTGCTCGGCTCGGCACAAGGTGCTTTGCCTTGGCCTTCTTAGCAGCCTTAGCGGCAGCCTTAGCGGCAGCCTTAGCGGCAGCCTTAGCGGCAGCCTTAGCGGCAGCCTTAGCGGCTTCCTTTTTTCTGTGCGCTCTCACTGTAGTAGTTCTTACTATCAACTCTCCGTTACTTGATTTCTTTTCTGCTCTTTGACATATGTCGTCAGAGCAGACCCGTAAGTCATTATCGGTTGTGGGTTGTCCACAGTTCCAACATTTTCTCATCTAGTTATTCATATCCTTGAATATTGTCTCAATTCATGAAGGCGCGTAGCAACCTTGAGGTTACTCAGTTTCGACAGTTGACCCGCTACTGCGACTCTACTGGGTAGAAACTCCTTACCATGTTTTTGAAACAATTTGGAATGAATACAGTTAGTCGTAAACTCTTCCCCGATGGGGTAAGAGTCCACGATTTTTTTAATTCGTTCTCTTACGAACTTGTGCATCTAGTAGAAATCACTCTTCTTCACGAAGTTTCTTTTTACGGTGATAGCGTTCACGTTGTCGCTTAAGCCTTCGTTCCTTTACTTCGGGGCGTTGTCGATATTTACGCTCATGCTTACGCTGTCGCTCCTTTACTTCGGGGCGTTGGTGATATTTGCGCCGTTGTTCCTTGTATTCAGGAGTTTGCTTTCGCTTACGCTCTCGCTCCTTCACTTCGGGGCGTTGGCGGTACTCACGCTTACGTTTTCGTTCCTTTACTTCGGGGCGTTGCTCGTATTCACGCTTTCGCTTACGCTGTCGCTCCTTTACTTCGGGGCGTTGGCGATATTTGCGCCGTGCATATGCACGCCTCCTTGCTCGCTGGCACTCATCACAAGTGTTTTTCTGCGGCACGTAATCAAAGAACGTATCACAACTATCGCAAAGTGTAATTTCTTTATTACTGATTCTAAGCATCAGTTGCTTAATTTCTTCATCATCTTCTTCGATGATTTCCATCTAGTTGGCTTATTCAAGGCCCGGCGGCGGTATTTCAAACGCACCACTTGGTCTTCTTCTTGCCATAGTTTTGACTTCTATTGCAGCACTCCCGCTTCTGCTGGAGTTCTCTTCGACCCATTCATCACCGTACTTCTCGCGAAGTTCAGTGATTGAAAAAGTACGAGAAGCAGTTGAGACCACTCTAACACGAGTGTTGGCAATCCAGCCAGTCATCGCTTCATTACCGTTTGCACCAAGTGCAACCATAATATTCTGCTTCAGTTTGTCTCGCGCTACGCGCACTTCTCTCATTAGGTCTGTTAATCGTTCCCAATCGTCAATCGCTTGGGTTGTCAGTTCAAAACTTTCTTCGTTTTCACTTTCGTTACTCATCTAGTAGAAATCACTCTTCTTCACGAAGTTTCTTGTTGCGTTGGTAGCGTTCACGCTTCCTTGCCTTTACTTCAGGGCGTTGTTGGTATTCACGCTGATATTCACGCGCCTTCGCCTTGTTTTCAGGGCGTTGGTAGCGTTCACGCGCGTATTCACGCTTCTTCGCCTTTACTTCGGGGCGTTGCGCGTATTCACGCTGCTTTGCCTTGTATTCTGGGCGTTGTGCGTATTCACGCATGTATTCACGCTGCTTTGCCTTTACTTCAGGGCGTCGGTCGTATTCACGTTGGTATTCACGCTTTCGCTCCTTTACTTCAGGGCGTTGGCGATATTCACGCTCATATTCACGCGCCTTCGCCTTGTATTCAGGGCGTTGGCGATATTCACGTTGGTATTCACGCTGCCTTGCCTTTTTTTCAGGGCGTTGGTTGTATTTACGTTGGTATTCACGCTGCTTTGCCTTTACTTCAGGGCGTTGGTTGTATTCACGATTTTTTTCGTGCTGTTTCACCAATCCTTTATTCCTGAACTCTCCGTTACTTGATTTCTTCTCTGCTCTTTGACATATTTCGTCAGAGCAGACTCTTGATTGTTCGTCGTTTGTGGGTTGTCCACAGTTCCAACATTTTCTCATCTAGTTTGAGAGGACTCTAATTTCTTAGAGCCTTCTCTACGTCAGCAAGGCGTTGCTTCAAAGCAGCATTCTGCTTCTCCAACATTTCCGCATAAAGAACCAAGCGAGTAATAGCAGTAAGAGAACTCTTACTGTCAGTAATTACTTCGCTCAACTTCAAAGTCTTAGGAGCGGACTTGTTATGGTCCGCACTCTTTGTCTTCTTTTGGGCCTTTAGAACCTTCTCTGCGGCTTTAACCGCAGCAGGCTTTTCTTGCTTTTTGGCTTTCAAAGGACGACCAGTCGTTCGCTTTTTGAGTTCCACTCCCTCATTTCTGAGTTTGTGCAATCTCTGTGCTACAGAGTGGTAGGTTCTCTTGAGTTTCGTGGCGATTTCTCCATAGGATTTATCGTCGTAAAACATTTCCAAAAGTACCTTGTCGTGCTTCTTTGTCCATTTCTTTGATTTGTTTTTCACACTCATCTAGTGGACTCACTCAGAGTCGCAAGAGAACACGAGTTCGTTGCTATTGTTTCCAATAGCCTGTCCCCACATTCCCATAACTTCATCACGAATCTTTGGGTGATACGCTGTTAGTATCATATCCATAGATTCCCACAAATCACGAAGATTGACTATGCAATCATCGCTACACTCATGTATTTGAGTCATCTAGTTGCTCAGTAAGTACCGAGCAGTTTCAACTGAAACAATTTTTTAGTCGCTTCCATGACCGCAAAGTACACCTCTGCAACAGCAGGGTCATCGTCTGGGTCACCAATAATAATCGAAGGAACTTCCTCCCACGATTGGTTGCGTTCAGCGTATTCATACGCTTTCTTTTTGTCTCCGTCAAAATCTTCAATCAAGAGAGAGCAAAAGTAACTTGCTCCCCCTTCCATGTCAGTTTCGTATTCTGCTATACAGATTTCGTTACTCATCTAGTACAGGTTAATCCTGTTTCATATACTTTGATAACTCCTTTTCAGTTATTTCTCCAGCCACCACTTTGGCTTTAAGAGCCTCGTAGTGCCTGAGTTGTTCAAAGGATTGGTCCATCTTCTTTGCTATCCCTCTTCGAGAGCCAGCAATTGCGTTGATTACGATACAATGAATTTCCCACGGAATTAATACTCCAGCAGCAAATTTTGGTAGTTCCATCAGCAACTCTCGTTGCGAATCATTGAAGTTACTGAATAAGAATCCAGTTCCTTCAATCTGTCCGCATTCAGAACAAACCTCTGTTTTGTTATCAAATCTAGAAAGAGCAGGCAAGCCTAAGCGTTGTCCACAAATGGGACACTCTTCGTCGCTTCCTCGGTCCTTAATAGGAACCAGTATCTTTCTTGGTGTTATTGATTCGTCTTCACTCATCTAGTTAGCATCAGCATCTTAGTCATTATTCAGTTCCTTTAGTGCTGCGCTCAAATCACCTAGAAGTCGCTCGACGTACACCGCAGCGTCCATCAATTCTTCTTGTAGGTGCGTTAGCCATTCGATAGTGCTTAAGTCAGTTCGCTCCATGGTAACTCCGTATTTGGACTTACCAACTTCAGAGCGTTCCTGAATCTTCTCACACACTTTATCTTCTATGCTACTCATCTAGTCACTCTTCTTCACAGTAACTGCAGTCTTTATCGCAGTTACCTTCAGAGTGTATTAGTCGAAGTTGTTCTTCATTTAGTTCATCTTCTGGGTCGTGACAGTA
>Ga0115545_1000175_pt1 | contig 33203 bp, 32 predicted proteins | sample COGITO_mtgs_1003_FD_87188 | JGI IMG/M metagenome (GOLD analysis project Ga0115545, IMG submission 87188) | Pelagic marine microbial communities from North Sea - COGITO_mtgs_100330 | ecosystem: Environmental > Aquatic > Marine > Epipelagic | place: Germany:Helgoland, sampling site Kabeltonne...
ACAGGTGATGACGGTTTAACAGGTAATACAGGATTAACAGGCGACACAGGTGGCGGTGGAGACAAAGGTTTAACAGGTAGTCAAGGCGGTGCAGGTGATAAAGGTCTAACAGGTTCGACAGGAACGGCAGGTGATGACGGTTTAACAGGTAATACAGGATTAACAGGCGACACAGGTGGCGGTGGAGATAAAGGTCTGACAGGTTCGACAGGCGGTGCAGGTGATAAAGGTCTGACAGGAAACCAAGGTTCGACAGGAGACAAAGGTTTGACAGGAGGGACAGGGACAGCAGGAACAATCCCCGCAGGTGCTAATGAAGTTCTTTTCGTCAACGCCGCCGCGAATGACGTAGATGGAGAACCTGCTTTTACTTACACGGCTTCTTCAAACTTACTAGCAGTTGACACTATTCACCTAGCAGACGGGGCAGTAGGCACACCAGCCTATTCCTTTGCCAGCGACACTAACACAGGTATTTATCGTATCAGTAGTGATAAGATTGGAATCGCCTGTGGCGGCACACTAATCGCTTCTATTGACAGCACCGCAGGTTTCGTAATTGAAACAGGAACAGATTTCATCCCCCCCATAGGTGGTGTGGACATAAGCAACCCTTCGACAATTGACGTTAGTGAGTTAGGTAAGACCATATTATACTCAAGTGCAGGAAATAAAACCCTTACTTCTGGATTAGGAGTTGGGTCACAATTTACTGTAATTTTAGATTCAGGTGTTACAGGGGGTGTCAACATAAATAGGTCTGGTGGAGAAACAATCAACAATGCGACATTTGTAACTCTTAACTCTGATTACGCAGGGGCTACATTCGTCAAGTGTGACACGGATGCTTGGTATGCAGTTGGTTTGTTAGCATGATTTAAATAGGACGGATGATACATCAAGGTGAGAAAAATGTCGGGAGGGGGAAAGTTTGGATTTGCTGGTTACGCCAGCAACAACGCAACTGTTTCTGCCGCCGCAAGTATCGCTACTTCTTCTTCAGGAAATTTCGATGAGGCGTTCACTCTTTATCGTGTGGGAACAGGAGTAACCCAATTTGAAACAGGTTCAAGTTTTTCAAGTGGTTCTGGCATCCCCACTCTAAGCGCGGCGGCCTTTAATACTGCTCGCGACAGGTCAATAGGATTCGGATGCTACACTCGCAATGGGGCAACCACTCCTGCTTACTCCTACACTTTAACCCAAGTAGCACCTTTTACAGCAAACAAAGGTCTAATTTGTGATGACCCTCTTGCCCCTATTGCATATCCAAGATGTTCTTACAATCAAATTCAAGATAATCTTACAGTAACAGTTCCCGCACCCCCAGACGGCTATCCAGACCAAGGTGTAGGAAAATATGTTGGTTTCTCTAGCGCACCAACGGCTACTGACTTTGGAACTTACAGTCTCAAGTGTGTAGTTACTGATGGTGGTTCAGCCTACGCAACCACTAACACTATAACTGCTACTATAACATTCACATGAGGAGATAAAATGGGTAAACTAAATTACAGAAATGCTACTTTCCAAGACGGAGCATCGCTGATGGATTTCACAACAAGGTGGGGATTGGAAGAAGACATAGTGAGTGGTGCATACTGCCGACATTGTGGAGTCCTCATAGATGCCCACTCTTGGCCTCAGTCAATCAAGATAGCCAACTATGAAACGGTCGAAGGGGTAACAGTTTGCTCTTGCACACCTGACGACCCTATTAACCATAACTAACCCTTTTACCACTTATAGTGCCTCCCTCGTTTAAGGGGCGTTATTTAGGGTTTGTGAAAAAGTCCAAAGTTTTTTGTTCTCCTTTCTTTTTCAAGCCAAACATATCTTGTGTCCACTCTTTAAATTGAAAATACTTTTGTTTGTTATACTCGGAACAGCCGAAGTTCTCTATCAAGTGTTCCATCAAACTATTGTATTTCATCACCGAGTTAGGGTAAACCGTTCCTATTATTTTACCACCACATTTAATATCAACATCTAAAGATTTAGAACAGATACTACAATTATCAGGTAAAGTTTTAGTTTTCTCATTAGGTAAATTATAACACCCGCAACTGTGGCACAAAGCCACTCTTTCAGTTTTTACTACTTGCCTACAAGATTTAGTCAGAGGAGTTCTTCGATAAGAGTGATTACACTTAACACACCTTACCTTTTGTTGACCAAAAGCCCTAATGTTACCTCTCATGTCACGAAGCAAGTGTCTGTCTAACAAACGGCTAGATTGGTCTTCATTATCAACTCCATGAAGTATCTCCCCTAATTTAAATTGAGCATCTACTTTTTCCCTCATTTTATCCAAGGCAGTATAAGGATTTTCCTTTGGAGTTTCCCCTACATCTTTTGTGTCGTGAGTAAAACCAATCCCCTCGAATTGTTTTTCTGTTCCTAAAAAGTCTTCTGTGAATAATGACTTTAAATCTTTTGGATTCACAGACATTTCCGTTTGTAAATACGCCTCTTCTGTGTAAGCATAGGGAGTGTCAATGTTTAACGCTTCCTTATCTATTTCAGCAGGATTTATTTTAGTCGTTAAAATTAGGGGAGCGTCCATTTGTCCCCCTCTGTGTTCGGAAAGGAAAGTTCTGCTAAAATTAAGAATACAATCTAATAAAAGAATAATACTATCAATATCCCCATCACTATTTCTTCTACGCCCTGCGATTGAATAAGGGTGAAAATATCCGCCCTTAATATCACAGAACCCAATCATTCGACAAAGAATTGCTCCAGAAGTGTGCGGGGCTAGGGTGGCGAATAAATGACCAATCAAATCAGAGGGGTCTTTTAAATTGTAAAAAGGTTCTTGATGGTATAACTTAACTAACATTTCATCCACGAAATTAGCCGTTTGCTGAAGTTGTTGTTTAAGTTGGCTAGGGGCTATGAAATCTTGCGCCCTGAGTTCACATATCTGGTCGGGGCGCGTAAGTTCGACCCCTAAATGGTCGTGAGTATATCCTAATTCCAGAGCCTTTTCAATTGTCAAACCTATTTCCACAGGTTTAAAGTGAGTCAAAGTCATATCAACCATATCAAAGCGCACCGTTCCATCACGGAAAGCAGAGATTCCATTTTTATGACGCAACATTCCTTTAACGATGTTTTCAGGTATCTTTTCTTTGCTCGTTAAACCTTTCACTCCTTTAATAGTGGAATCTCCGTAGTTAGTTAAGGCGAAACCATCAGACCAAACCTTTCTGTAATCTAACTTAGGCCAATCCTTTTTAGGAGTCTTGTAGGACGGCGTGTAAGCAAACTCTGTCGGTTTATTACACTTACGACAGTAAGTTTCAGTTGTAAACTCTTCAGGTCTTGTTCTTTTCCCCTCGTCTATTTCTTGTCTTATTTTCTTAGGGTCTATCTTTTGTGTTAAACACTCTGGGCAGAACCGCCATCCTATATTGATGGCCTTAGAGCCTTTCATAGACGCTTCCTTTAAAGAGCGACTTTTCAAATCATATCCGATAGGGATTAAACTGTGAATAGGAGGTTTCATTTGCCGAAGTGCGACTTTCTCAGGTTTAGCCATTCGTGAGCCTATTCTAAAAGTCACTCTAGGTTTAATTTCATAATCAGTCAAAGCGTTAGCAAACTCTAATCCGTCTTGGAAACTATCGAGAGAACCCGTAAATTTAGAACCCGCGAGGAGTAGATTGGTTAAAACTAAGGAAGAGTCACCTGAAAGGGAGTATTGGGAAGTTTTAATATCGTAATCAACGTCCACGTTTAACTTGTAAACTAATTCCAGAGTGTCGTGAGGGACGGTGGCTTTACCGCAACTCATATCTAACTTGATTTCGGAGCATAGTGTTTTGAGTTCGCTTGCTGTTAAATCGTTAAAATGGGCGACATAATCAGGGGCGATAGGAATCTTGTTTTCCTTAGATTGTTTGACGGCTTCATCGAAGTTTTCGGGATAATTGATTTTTAATCTTTTCAAGACTTGTTCGTGCCATTCGGGGACATACGGTGAAGGCATCAACGGATGATTGTTTTCGCGGAACTCACCGAAAGGAATTAACATCTCGCCTATATCCCATATTTTTTCCACAAGTGGTGAGTTGAGAATATTGATTCCACTTAGAGTTTCTGTTAGTTCCGCACCGTCATTAAATCTTCGGGCAGAACCGTCTTTGAATTGGATGTAAGGGCCGTCAATTGAATCACAAGGAGAGACTACTGTGGCCTTACCTGGCCTTTCTATTTTCATTTGGGTCGCGGCTATGATAAATCCACCTGTGGCTATCATAGATGCAGGGTGAATTGCTGTGGCCGCTAAACCCGCACCTCTGGCGCGACCATATCTTAATCTGAAACCGCCTTGAGCCATAGGTTGAGATATTGTTGGCCTTCCTGCAACAGCATCGGAAATATACTTATCTTTAGGTTTAAATGTGATGTTGGTGTCTTTGTCTTCGTTAGGGGTAGCACAATAATCTTCAAGGAAATCCCAACCATCCATCTTTAGTTGGTCTGTGTATTTTTTAAGTTTAGGGGCTTTCAACAACATTCCTTCACACATTACTAAAAGCATTCCTTCTCTGACGTTATTAGTAGGAACTCTAGGTAAATCTCTCCCACCAGAAACTTCTTTACCTACACCCTCTCCTGTGATATAAACAGGAACTTCTTGACAAATAGACCTCATTTCATCCGCAGAGGGTTTGTATTGTAGATTGGGGTAAAGTAAAACTTCTTCAATGTATCTTTCTATTTCTTGTTTGGTTAGTATTGGTTTTTCTAGGTTAAAGTCACGGCGTAAGTAATCGGCTAGTAAAACAGATATGGCTTGACCTGTTCCTCCTGCCGAGCGAATAGGGCCAGCGTAGTTAATGGCTAATGCTTTAGTGTTATTAGAATTGGTGATGATGTGGCAATCCACTACACCTTCTAAAGGTGCTACTAAGATTCCTTCAGTAATAACCGCTAATCCTGCACAGACACCTTGATATATTGCTAAACCTATTTCTATGTCGGTTTTAGTTGATTTTAGTTTTTGAAAACGTGATTTAAGAGTAGGTAAATCTAAACTGTAATCCCCGACAATTGATTCCCAACAAACTATCTTAGATATTTCAATTGCTACTAATTCCCTATTACCATCGAATTGTTTATTCAAACTTCTAATTTGTTCGGCAGTATTCCTGTGTTGAAGAAAAGTTAACAGTTGTTGCACTCTTGAAGCCATATCTTCCGCTTGAGGTATTTCGACATAATTTCTGGAGTCTAATCCTTGTCTGCGACATACTTCGGCTATTTGATAAGCCTCGGCCACACCTTTTTGAAGATTTTGAAAATATTTTTCCTGCTCGGCTGACATAATAACTTCGGCCATACTATAACTTAGGTCAATCGCTATTTAACTACTATGGTCATCTGACGTATTCTACTTGATATTCTTCTTTTTCTAAAATTGTAGTTACTCTACGAATTTGGTCACCTTGTAGTTCGATGACGTTATTCTTAACTGTGCCACCTGTCGCGCATTGTGACTTTAAAAGTTTGGCGATTTTTTTAACATTAGTAGTTTTGTCGAATCCTGATACTAAAGTTACCTTTTTTCCATAGGCTCTCTTAGCCGTAGTTATTTTTAAACAAGTCCGTTCTTTATCTAAAGTTTCCAAGACCTCTGATAATGAATTAGAAAGAAATGAGTCTAAGTCTTTCATTTTCTTCACCAATAATATTATTTACGACTATATTAGTTCTTGCTTAAAGAGTTTTGCGGCATTCCTCTTCCTGCTTTACAGTCACTCGATAGTGCATTCTTATAGGAGTTTCTGGATAATATTCAGCATAACCCTTCCTTAAAACAAGGACTTGGAACAATCCGACAGGTTGGAAGTATTTCTTTTTCGCGTCTTTGATGCTCAACAATTCAATAGGTCTAGCATTCATGTTGTCGTCCACCCCCCAATTGAAATCATCGTCAAAGTGGAGTTCATATTTTTCAAACATATTTTCTAATGGTGAAACTAAGGTATCAGCAGGATTAGTCCCCCTTCCTTCATTGATTATGTGTTGTTGGATTCGAGGGTCGGTATTGAAAGATGTAACTAACACGCTGTTAGTAAGGCTTGGTATCTCTAATTTATTTTTTAACATCAGATAGATTTGGGGGGCGTGGCACTCTCCCACATCTAAAGCGTCTAAAGTAGATTTAAAGTTGTTGAAATCTATTTGCCACCAAATATCAGCGTAGTCCTTATCCAAATTCTTTTGATTGGCTTTGTTGGGTGGGACTTTTTTTCTCCCTAAAGTATTACCATTGAAACCCGTCAAAGTTCCGTAAACAACTAATCTGTGATTAAAGACAGGTAAAAATTGGGCCACCCACGTTCTTTTAACTTTCTTGATAATTGGTTGACCGTTTTCTTTTACTTTAGACATTGTTTTCACAGTTGTGTTGAGTTCTTTAGCGGCTTCTGTTGCTGATTCACCTTTAGACATAGCCCATAAAAAATCTATTTTTTTCTGATTAGGTTGTCTTTGGATGATAACTTTGTTACTTTTACCTTGCCTCACAATTTTAATTCCTTGTCGAGAAAGATAACGATAAACTGTTCTCCTATCAGTTCCTACTAACTTAGATGCAGAGTCAATACCCATACCTCTTCTTTCCATTAGAGCAACAGCCTTTTTTACTCTTTCTAAAACTGCACCTTTTTGTTTTGGTAAGTCTTTGATACTAATTTTAAAGTTTTTTCCTTGACCAGACCTTACGAGTTCTTTTCCCGCTTGTTTAAGATACTTATACACAGTTCTTCTGTCTGTCCCTACTTGGCGGGCGGCAGTATCAACACCCATGTTCTGAGATTCGATTAGTGCGATTGCTGAAAGCACTCTTTTCAAAACATCTGGTTTCATCTGTATCTACCTATTGTCATCCTCTATATTAGGTATTGGTTTCATTTAGACTTCTGAAGACTCTAATGCCTCTAGTAATTCATCACTTATTTCACCATTCCCACTCACGTTAACTTCTTTAAGATTCCAACCCTCATTTTTGTCAGTTTTTACCTTAAAGGTATCATCAGTAGGTGCTTCATCTGAAGATACTACCCACACATCACCCACTTGTTGAACATATCCTTTTTCTTTAAGTTCTTTCAAGCAAGATATTACTGTTCTCTTTTTAAGCCTAAGTTTCTTTCCGAGGGTTTCAACATCTATTGCACCAGATTCCTTGGCTTCTAAATATATATTTCTCATCACAGGTGAAAGGTCTAAAGCCAAATCATCCATATCAAAGTGAGTAGTTAAGGTTTGCAGAGAAGTAAGCATAGCACTATATGATTCTCTAATATCTTCATTTGTTATTTGATTCCTTCCGTTTAATCTAGCAAAGGAACGGCAAAGATTAGCAAACTCAGCCCATTTACGATTGTCGGGTAAACCTCTAGCGTGGAAAACCTCTTGGAATTCTCTTTTAGATTTTAAAGTGTCAAAAACAGACTTTATCAAACCGTAAGAATCGTATATTTGAACAGGTATTCTGGAAACATAACGGAGATATTCACGGAAGAATTGTTGCCACAGTTTAAGGTCTGTTTTGATTGAACCATAGTCATCCATATTTTTTATTATTATCTCATCCACGAAATCTTGTTTATCATCTTGAGATAGTTTAAGTTGAGTGAAAATTAAAGTTAATCGAGATACAATTTGAGGTGTGTATCGGCCAAAGGCTTCCATCATTTCTCTTTTAGTAGAGTTGTCTTGTGAATAATGATGCGGTGGATTACCAAGCATTAAGATATTTACACAAGTAGGTTTTCTAATATCTAATTTTCCCTTAGTCAGTTGAACGAAACCGTTAGCCATCGCACCTAACAATTCTCCGAACACAGTATCTTTCCAAAGTTGAAACTCAGATAATGCTATTCTTTCGTTGTTCATTTTAGGTAATAATCCAACATCAACTGAACCCAAATCATCACCCGACATAGCCCCAACTAAACCTGGTATAGTAGTCATTTGTCCAGATGAAGCGATACCACAAGGAACTAATGGCTGAATAACCTTTTCGACTAAAGTATCTTTTCCTTCTCCATGAGAAGTTATTATTCCAATATGAATTAATTCGTCTTTCTTGTAAGGTGATAGGCAAAACAAAAGAACTGCTTTTTTGATGTAATCAGGGGCGAAAAACTTTTCCCACAAAGTTTGTGTCATTATTTCTAAAGGAGTCAAGTTGGCTTTATTACACTTACGAATGAAAGTGTTAAATTGTCTTTCAGTTAATTTAGACTTTTTAGAATCTTCATCTTTTTCGATAGTATCAACAATAAACAAACGCTTGTTCTTGTAGGTTCGATACTTACCCTTTATTCTTAGCCGTTGACCATCATATTGTGCTTGAGCCAATAAATCAAGAGCGTTTTTAAACTCATCAGAATCACTCCAACCCCCACCTAGTTGTTTATCTGAACCATTATGTATTGCACAAGGGGCGGCTCTTGAACCATCACCTACGGCAAACTCTATAATTACTCTATCAGAAGGCATAGGAGTTTTATCACCCTTGGCTTTAATCATAGGACTTATGGTAAGTCGGATGACATATCCAGACCCTTCACTTATTTCTCCTGTAACAGATGAAAGAAAGACGGAGTTCATATCACCTTCTAAGGTATTGAAATTTTCTACTTGCTTACTAACCCAATTACGAATATCAGCAGGTATCTTTTTAGTCGGCATTAGGATTCCTCTGTCCTTATTCAAGTCATTCAGTATTTAGGCGTTTGTTATTTATAGTTTTCACTAATACCTGTGAAATAGGTTGGCTTAGAGTCCTACAAACTCTAAGCCTTTGATTTTATTACACTAATAATTAGCATAAATTGTTGTAGGCAATTAGGGGGTGGTGGTGTAGTTTCCTTAAACCCACCTTGACCGTAGGAAGAATTCTCAGCCTCGCGCACGACTCGCCCAACTGATAAGAATACAGGTTAGGGAAGTGACGGTGTTAGGTGCTACGCCCCACTAATATAGCATCTGCCCTTATGCGGTGTCGTGATGACCGCAAGCATACGCATGGCGAGTGGGATAAAAGGCCAACCCGACAAGCCACACCTAAAGTGCGAACTTGCCGAGTCGGGACATTTAGTGATGCTTATTCAGCAATCACTCGTCTTCTGGAATCCACTCTTCAAGTTGGTCTTCAGGCACTTGAGGCAGATTTACAGCGTCACCAGAATCGGTAATAGCGATGCTAAGAACATTGTATTCGTTTCCATTCTTGGACATTTTCTTGTGGCGCACAAACTCAACAGCGAAAGGATAAGAATCACCGTTGCTTACAGCGTTTTCGAGAGTCTTTTGAAGTCTTTCTTGCTCAAAAGTGTTGCTAACCCACCATGTATATCGGCGACCATCACTCAAATCAGCGATTGTTACTGCTGTGCTTGGCCCATATCCTTTCTGAGAAGGGATTTCATAGTTCGGTGTTCTAACGATAGCAAAGTTACTGTAATAGTGACCTTGCTCTGCGGTGAATCTATCTGTGTTCACTCTGAACTTAGGGCCAGCGTTAGCCGCCCTATCTGCTTCAACCCTGTCAAGGAAGGCGGAAGCCTCGTCTGTCAATACTATCGGTTCTGTATTCATTTCTGTTTCTGTCATTTTCTTCAACTCCATTTTTTTATGCCTTGTTCGGCAAACTATCGTAGAGTCAATTAGTATATCAAGTATTCCTTTTACATTTTAGTCACCCCAAACAATAAAATAGTGGTGCTGACAATTAGGAATGGTGCTTACATGGTAATGAACCCTATTTCTGATGATAATCGCAAAAAAATCATCCAATTAATCATTAGATGTTCTAAATTAGCCCCTCACGCAAGTGAAAAGAGTAGGATTAAACTAGAAGACATATCCACTAATTTAACTTATTACTTAGATTCGGATGATGGTGTCTGGCCTGAATACCGAAAAACCGTTCCCTTCGATTTCATCATTAAAGAGTTTCATCAGAGAGTAAACGCTTTAGAAGCGGAAAATCCTGATGATGTTTTCAGTAAGTCGTATCGAATCTTAGAACGGGCAGGGTTTAATCCTGAAATGATGGCGAAAAACAATGCTGTTAGATTCGTAGGCAAGCCTAAGAAAGCGTTAAAGGTTCTAAAGAAGAACATTTCTGATTACTCCTTGAGTTTGATTAAAACTGATAACGGTGGAATCTTGCTTAAATTAGGAAAGAAGTTTAAAGATAGTGAAATGTTAAGTGAATCTGATTTCACCCAGATGTTCCACAAGAGTTTAGCGGCTGAACCAGCGATTAAAACTTGGTTTGACAACCTTATCGGAGGGGCGCACACTTTTGCTAATGAAGGAATGACGGCTCAAGAGGAGTTTGATTATTATGAATCTATTCCTACAAATGAAATGGGCATCGGTGGCGAGCCTAATTTCGGAGGTGTCCCTACATCTAACAATGTTAAAGGGAAGCCCTCTGCACCTGAAAGAATGGAAGATGATAAAAGTTTTCCTTCAGAATTATTAAAACTCATAGAGGAAAGCCGTAATCTTTGGCCTTCGGGAACAAAGGATATTATTACTGAACAAGTAATTAGTTTAGACTTGAGAGAAAACGACCCTTCAGACGACCCTAACAAAGAACCTCCGTGTAAGCCTGTATGGAGAGAAATGCCTCCCGACCCTCGAATGTCTAGGATTGACGCTTACAATATGGTAGATTCGGGAAGACCTTCTGCTCCAGATGGGTTTGGATGGTCAGTTTCAGGATTGTCAGAATCTAATCAAGCCGAAACTTTTAGAAAAACTCAATTAGTTACATGGCCTAAGTTTCACATACTCTCTGGACAAAAAGGTGTTAGGCGAGTATTAACTGAACCTCAACCTGAAGGTTGGGTAGTTAACCAAACTAAACCTCAGAAGTGTAGTATGTTTAAACAAGGCTTCTTACTTAGAATACCATCCTTAAGTGCGGAAGCGACAGTTACAGGATATAATATTCGTTCTGCTAGTTCTGAGATTCAAGTTCCTGAAAAGGTCAGGTTCTTTAAAGATTCAGCAGATGGACTATACATGGAGATTCAAGATTACAATTCCACAAGACACGCAGATTGCACTTTTACAGTTACTCAATCCGCACCACCATATTCCACTTACGGTGGAGATGTAGCGGCAGGAAACTTATTTAGTTGTGATTTAACCTTTAAAGATTACAAAGCAGGTAATGGAAAGCAATACGGCAATTACGCCTCAGAAAACATTATCCTTCAAGGAAGCGGGGTGTCTGACGCAGATAAAGTTATTGACGACCAACAACTAACGGATGATATGACAATTGGAGATGTAGTTGAGAAACTTTACGGTTGGCTTTACAATTGGTTTTGTGAAGACATTCCTCGTAGCCAAGATGACATGATTGGTAAATACCTTAGCACAAACGCAGGTGCTTGTCGGCACAGAGCATATATCATGTTTTTAGCATTAAACCGTTTAGGATTACCTTGTCGAATGGTCGGTTCGACTTGTCACGCATGGTCGGAAGTCTGGAATCCAGACACAGGTTCATGGATTGAATTAGATTTAAATGGTTGTGAACCTCCTCGACCCGAAGATGAGTGTCCTAAATGTGAAGTTAAAAATCCTTTCTATAATAAAATGAGAGATGGAGAGTTAATTAAATGCTGTCCTGAAGGATTTAGAATGGAAGGAGATAAATGTGTAGCCTTAGATGGTAGTGGAGACACTACACCAAGTATAGAGTGTGAAAAATGTATTCCTCGCGTTTGTCCAGAAGGATATGATTGTAACCCTCAGTTAGACAAATGTGTTCCTGATTGTGAGAAACTATACGGGCAAGGTTGGCACTATCATGTGGATAGAGATGAGTGTGTCAATTGTGATAACGAAGGTGCTAATTTAGAGTGGAAGGTCGAGCGAGGGGATTGTGGTTGTAAAGATTGTCCTGAAGATTTCACGTTGAATGAAGAAGGTTTTTGTGAAGATGAAAACGGACTCATTTCAGGTGATGCACCCAGAGGTTTCTACTTCGATAACGACTTAAATCAATGTTATCCGAAACCTGATTGCACGAAGAAAACGGGAACAGTATTCAATGAAGATACGGGTGAGTGTGAATGCCGACCTTTAAAGACTATTAAAGACGGTAAAACTATTTTCACTTTAAGACGTTGGGATATAATGACAGGTAAGTGTGAAGAAGAACGACAATGTGGGCCAGATGAAGAATTGAAATATGACCCTGTGTTGGGAGATTACGTTTGTAGGAAAATAGAAAGTGACACGGATTCTGAAGAAAGAAATATCCTAGACCCGATTACTGAAGATACCGAACAGATAGAAGAAGAACCAGAGGATGAAATAGATTCAGGTGTTAAAACTGATAAAGATGCAAAAGGCATCCCTAAAATAGATAGTTCCCGTTATGTAAAAACCTCTGATGGAACTCGGACAAGCAGTAAACCGAACAATCTGCAAGGTTGGATTATGTCGGAGAAACAGGACTTACAACTCAAAGGCCGCGATTCTAATAATCAACGCTACGGTTCTATTTGGGATTACAGAGATTTACACGGAGTAGGTGAATGGTTAGACGCTCAAGCCGACACCAACTTAATTTCTTATAGGAAACCTAGTCAAAACAGTTATTTCATAGCGTTTTCCATTAACCCTGATGACTCTAAAGCGGAAAAACATTGGGATTTATGGAAAGAAGGTATTGCTTCTGTAAAAGGTGGATTAGGTAAATCTAAAAACGGAGATAGTATTTCGTGGCAAAAATTAGAGGTATCGGCTGATGAAACTCCGCCTGAGTGGGGCTTAAACTTCCCTGAAGGAGATGTTTGGATTCTAATGCAAGAAAGATAATTTAGTGTGTAAACTAGGTCGCACTTGTTATTCCTGATTTAACTTTTAAACCGAGCCTTCTTATAGTCTATCAGCCACATGAAAGTATGACTAAACCTTGGTTACGTGAGTGGAATAAGTTTACACCTCAAGCCATTGAAGAGATAAAAAGTCATAATGATGATACTCATTTAGAAAAAGAATGGATGTCTTACGTTTATGAAAAGAACGGCAGATACTACATCGGGGAAGCCTCTTTAGGTGGTGAATCAGCCATTTCTATTATTCCTGCGGAAAAAGGAGTTAAAGATTACGCTACGAAAGGTCTTAAACCTGCTCAGAGAAAGTGGACAATACACGGTCACCCTTTGAAAGATGGAAAAATATACAATGGGAGACAATACTTTTCCTCAGTAGATTTGATAGATGAGTTTTTAGAAGTCCGAGATTCCGATAAAAGCGGCGGGCGGAAAAGAATAGTTCAGTATATTGTTTACCCTCACGAACAAGTAGAAAAGGGTGAAAAGGTCATTCACAACAGAGTCCGAATATTAGAGTTCCCTAACGCTAAAACTATTATCTCGGCTATGAAAGCATCAAACCCAAAGGTTGACCCCTCCAAAATAACGAGGGAGAATGGAATGAATAAGGCAACTCAAAATGGGACGGCCTTAAATGATATGGGAATTGATTGGTTCAAATTTCAAGAGGCTTTAGGAAATATGGGTTACATGGGTATCGTAGATATTGAAGGTCGTGATAACGGCCACCACCATCCTTTAGCGGCAGAATCTTATATTGATAGGTTTACTGCTATGCAGAGATTTGCTTTATTGTTGTTAACAGCAGGTGCAGGTTTCTATGCGTATGGTGAATGGGACAAACGAGCGTAGAAATCGGCAACGATGTGTTTCAATTCGCTGAAATCAGGATTAGTTAAAACTAAATCCCATTTACCATCATAATTGTTTAAGGCGGTTTCCGATATTTCGTTTCGGTTAGCCCAATGAATGTGAGCGTCATCAGGGTAAGTGTGTTCGATTCTTTTCTTTCGTATTTCATCATCCACTTCTAATCTAATTAAGAACCATCCGTCTGCCCTTAACGCATCTAATTCATTTGGAAATCTTACATCGTCACAGACTAAACAACCGTTTATTTTCTGTTGTTTAAAGTCGTTAGATATTTTATTCGCGTGGGAAACAAGTAAATCAATCCAGACAGATTCTCTTATATCACGAAATTGCTGACCTATTTTCTGAAGTAAAGGTCTGTCTTTGTAGTTTTGAGGCATTAAAAAATAATCTTTGGCTACTTGTTTAACAGGGGCGGCGAGTGATATTTGTTGAGAAGAGGTGTAAGGGCGGTCAAAGAAATCCTCTCGCTTAGGTTGTTGCATTTCGTGGTGTTGTTGTATTATGTTGGTGAGGGTAGTTTTACCTGCGGCCATCTTACCCGATACTGCAATCTTAAGCATATACTATTGGTGGGACACTTTACTTTTAATGGTTTCCCTACGATGACTTAAAATAGTGGAGTTGAGTATTTAAAATGATAACATGGACTACTTCAGCACCTTTGATAATCTTATCTCACCTCGTTTGACTATGAGGGCAGAAGATGACGCACCTGCAAAGTATGAAAACTGTTCTTTTACAACAGGAAGAAGTTTGGAACATTATTACTATAATAGAGAGGAGGAAGGCAATCCTTTTAGTGAAATCACTATTAAGGGGTCTGAAGGAACTAATTGGAAGTGGACAGGTAAAAATAATCTCAAACTGATTCACAACAATGTGTTGGCAAGGTCTGGTGCGGCTCGACTAAAGGTTAAATCTGGTTATGCCGTTGAACTTAGAATAACAGTAGGTGAGGAAGATTTCATCTTAGGGAAAAAGAGTAAAGCCCCCGTAGTTAGGTTAGAATCAAATCCTGAACATGGACTTATTCGCAAGGATGTCAATTACACTACCTCAAGGATTGACTACTCATGGCCTGTTGGTGGAAGCCGAGCAGACGGTGGAAATGGTTATACTGATTCACCTGTGTATGGTAAAGAGCAGATTGATGTGGTTTTAGTTGGAGATTCAGGTGACTATCTCAGTATGGATTTGGAAGGTCAATGGCCGACAATTGCTAAGTTTAGATTGAAATTAGGTAATGACACTTACAAAAATATAGGTCTTGAGGATATTAACGGCAACTCCTACATAGAGGTTCTCGGTGTTTGTAAGATAGACGAAACCAGCGAAAGTGGAACTAACATAAAACTAGAAACCTACAACGGCTATCCTATCTGGAGAGATGAACGCTCAACCCCATTCAAAATAGACGTTAAAGGTAATATCACAGGTTTAACAACTGTTTATACTCAAGAATATTCGGCTAGGACTGAGCAAAGTGCGGCTGTCGGTCTGGCTAAAGTTTGGATAGATTCTCAAGTTAGTTCCAATGGTGGAAGCGGTGATGGTGGAAGCGGTGATAGTGGAAGCGGTGATAGTGGAAGCGGTGACGGTGGAAGCGGTGATGGTGGAAGCGGTGATGGTGGAAGCGGTGATGGTGGAAGCGGTGATGGTGGAAGCGGTGATTCCGAGTGGGACACTAATCTTGGGGCTTGTCCAGATAACGCTTCCCAGAATGATGCAGGACAATGTGAGTGCGATGCAGGGTATAAATTAGATTCTAATACTCAGACTTGTGTTAAGAAAGAGGATTCCATGTCAAACTACGTTGTTTTGGGTGGGTTAGCCCTATTAGGATTAGCCTTACTTGGTTAAGCCAAGCCTTCTTATAGTCCTTCGGTTAAATAGAATTGATATTATGTCTATAATGGGTTCTCCTTTTGACTTAAGTGCTGATATTTTCACTCAGAAATACGCGGCGATAGAAGGACAACAAGGTGGTCAGGCCACTAATGATTTTCAAACGTCTGGTTCATACTCAACATCGTGTCAAGCATTAAAGGCTTGGAGAAACTGTGAAATCAGCACTCCAGAACTTAAGACGGTTGTTCTTGAAATAAATAATGACGCTCGTTCTTGGAACGACAATGATTGGGATGACTTTATTCTAAATGATTGTTGGTTAGTCCCTAATAATAGAAATCAAGAAGCAACAGTAGGTGCGTGGGGTGAATGGTCAGATTGCACCCCTAATATCAATGGCGATGGTAGGCAAAACCGACAACGCGAAATCGTAAAACCTAAACTTGTCAATTGTGTGGAAGATAAATTCGGACACGGATTTTCTTTGATTGAGACTAGAGAGTGTGAATTACCTGTGGAAGAACTTCCTGAAGACCCTATTTACGGATGTATGGATTCCGAAGCGAATAATTACGATTCCGAAGCGACTGAAGATGATGGTTCTTGTCAGTATAGCGCACTTGAAGATGATGAACTTCCAGATGATGATGGTGATGAGGATGATGATAATGATTTAACTCCCGAACAACAATCTGCTATTGATGGTGCTGATGACTCAGAGGAATCATCAGGTATTACTAAAACTTTAACAGACAATTGGATGTTAGTCGGTGCGGCCATCTTAGGATTGGCTCTTTTAGGGTGAGTTCATGTGGCAAGGTGACTATCCATTTTTAGGCTATCAAGTTTACAGTCTCGGAAATCAAGAAACAGGACAGTATGAAAGTAGTGGAAACACTATTTTACCTAATCTAATAGGTGGTTGTGAAGATGGTTTTGAAATTGACCCTCAGACCCAAACCTGCGTAGCCACTAAGTTTAGTCCTCCAAGTAGTAAGGAAAACACTCAAGCCATGACATTAGGTTGCACAGATTCTAATTCTTCTAATTTTAACCCTGAAGCCACTACCGATGACGGTTCGTGTGATGGAAAAAACAGTATGTCTAGTGCCACAAGGTTACCACCTGTTTCAAAGAAAACCCTACTCGTATTACTAACTGCCACAGGATTAGCCATTAACGCTTTCGCCTTGCATAAAAGGTTTCTACCATCCAAGTAAGGTAGTTAGGAAATAAAATGTAAAAATTCCTATTACTAGAGTGAGCATTTTAGCGTTAAACTTAGTGAACATCAAATCGGCCACATTATTATCATAATTAGAACTTCTGGGCTTTCGCACCATATCAACACTACTCTTTTTTGCTATTTAGTTTTATTCAAACTGTGCGGAGTATTCCTTTTTACTCATTCCTATTTTTCGATAATATTTACTTGTGTGCCAAGTATAAGGCTTATCTTTGTATTCTTCTCTCAATTTATATGTAAACGGTTCGGATTCTTTATTTACATCAATAAACGGACTGCTTGCTATTCTTGTGGCTATTCTCATCGCCGTTAAGTCAACTTTTCGAGTTTTCAGGGCTTCCCTTATTTGGTCTGCGGATAAAAAGCGATTTTCTTTTGATAAAACGTATAATATAGTCCAGAAATAACGGTCTTTTCTAACTGAAAAGGCGCAAGTTTTCCCACAAAACAGATTAGATTCTGAATGACGACCTCTTAAAGTAGAAAACTCTTTATTACAATAAGCACAGTTCACAGTAATGGTGGCTCTGCGAGTCTGTGCGCCCCCCATACATTTCTTATCACAATAGACGTTTTGGTTTTCGGATATTTCCTTGATTCCCCTTTCCGATAAATTTATCGGTTTCTCGCAGAAAGAGCAAGGAACTTCTAAACTTTCGCACATACCTATTCATAGAGGCAATTTACATTTATACTGTTTAATTCATTGATGAACTCTGTCATACCTATTGTATCTTCATATCTAACTGTTGGATTGCCATTTCTAGTAGTGCTAAAGTCGGTTAAATTACAAAATCTCCACTTTTCACCTGTCCCCCCTACCTTACGAAAAGCGTAAACTGTTTCTACACCTTTTTCTTGATAAAGTTTTAAATATTTACTGTATTGTTCTCTTTCCCTTTCATTAAGATACACAGGAAACAATTCGTTTTTACTTTTTACTTCTATCCTGATACCCATGAATAATATGGGGTGGCTTTCTAAACTTTTAAACATTAAAACATCCACACCTTCGCTGTGCGCCCCTCGTTGCCCATACCAAGACTCTCCTAGTTCTACACATAAGACTTTAATCAACTCACGCTCGAACCTAGTTCTTCTTCGATTAGTCATACTTAAACTATGAAGGGATGATATTTAGTCTTACTTCAATGCCTCTTTGACGTATTTAGGCATAAGCGGTGAAATATTTCTAGTCTGATACCAATGAGAGAAATGTGCATCAACCAAATACACATGACCCCAATCATCCTTAGAACGCATAGCCCGACCGTATTGTTGCATTATAGTTTGAACTGTTTTAGTTTGATACCACTTTTCACTTTTCTTCATCTTGAGTTGAACTTTAGTGTCACCTAAAGATAAAAATGGCAATTTACAGATTATCACAAATTTAATGTCTTTGTTATCATAACCTTGATTAGCGTAAGTGGAAATAAGAATACCATTACCAGATTCCCCTTTGAAATCTTCTAATACACCTTCCCTTTCTTTTGGATTCTTAGTATGTTGAACTAAACGGGCGGCGATTGTAGGGTGATTATCCGAAAGAATATCCACCACAGCCGATTCTATCCCATCTGTGTAAGGTAAAATAAGACCTTTGTGATTAGGATAATGACTCGCTATTTCGGCTACAACATCGGCTGTTTTCTTTAAGTCTGAAAATTGAATACCTTGAGATTCTTTATTCCAAATCATCAACCCACCATTTCTTTTGATAGCAAATGGTCTTTTAGAAACAGGGAATGTGGATTCATTCACTCTTAAAAATACTGTTTCGTCACGGTTCAAACCTAATTCACTCATAAATATATCATCACTTACAATAGTTCCAGACATGAATATACGTTGTCTCCCTAATGAAAGGAAACAGTCTTCCGCATAATCAGCCACAGATAGAGGTTCGACTTTAAGTTGATTCCTTAAATCATCGTCATCAAACTGATACACCCAACCTTCCCAATTCACTTGTAATTCTTTCATCATCAAAGTGGTGTGCTGAATAAAGGCTTTCGCATCACCCATTTCATCAGGTTTGTATTTTCTGTGTTTAAGACGGGTTTCCACTTCTTTAGCAATAGCCCGTAAAAACAATAAAATCTTAATACAATCCGACCTACGAGTTTCAGGAGTAGTATTCACCCTCATAGATTCCACACTTGGGAAAGGATATTCATCCATAACTTCGCTCATTTGTTTAACAGTATAATTTTTTCCATGTATAAGACGGGCTATTCTTTTACGAGATAATGCAAACCCACAGAATTGCTCTATTGTTTCAGGAACAGTATGGGCTTCGTCCACTATAAGTAAGGGTCTAGTAGGTAAACTAGGCTTACCGAAAAGTTTCATGGCTGTTAAATAAGTGGTGTTTCCTATAAACCAACGATTTTTCAAACCTTCTGCATAGGCTGAATAATATCCGCATGGAGTAGTGAATTGTTCTCCATTTATTACGGCTTCCAAATCGTCATTTGTCAAAGCGTGTGGGCATTGATAATCTTCTATAACACGACACGGTGCATTAGAGGCATTACACCCTTGTAAATCTAATTCAGCGAGTTCTGAATCTTCTAAGGCGCATTCATAATTAGATTTTCCCATCGCTGAAGCCATGAAAGGGTGGTCAGCAATATACTGTTTCTGTAAACCTTTTAATGGTGTTGAAATATAACAATTAGTATTGAAAACCAATGGTAGCCAATAAGAAAGTGCGCTTTTACCTGAACCTGTGGGACACTCTACAATGATATTTTTGTAACCCGCCTCTAGTTTTTCACTAATTAAAGGAAGTAAGTGTTGTTGTTCAGCCCGCATTTCTGAATACGGACTATCAGCCGTAAGTAAATCATCGTAATCACCTTTAGGAGCGTTTTCTGAAAGAGGTTTTACATTGATTTTTTCATATCCTTGTGGAGTTATAACTGTGGCTAAACTATGAGTCGTTAAAGGTTTACCTCCTTTTCCTGTGACGCTGTGATTAACAGTATCTTTCTCATAATCCTCGGCGTAATCAGTTTCTAATTCTACTTCTACATCACCAATTTTCTCTCCGTCAACTAAAAGTTTCAATCTGTTTTTAGAGCAGTAAGAAATAAGACGAGGAAGTAAAAGACTACCGACTCTGTATTTCCCTTTCCATGATTCACCTCGCCACCAGAGTTTGAAAGTGGATTTCAAGGTGTCTTTATGGGTGAAAGTGTTACCTAAAACTTCAATTGTATGTGCCGACACAACCCTTGGTATAGGCAAGTGGTATAAATGCGATTCGGTTATTTCTTCTCTTTAAGAGGAAACGCTTGGGAAATTGTTTTAGAAACCTTCTCTTTTTCCCAAAGTAAACCGAGTTTTTCAATATTGTGGTCTATGAAGGTGAAATAGTCAATGCTGTCTTTCAAATCTGCAAACCCGTCCATATCACATAATTCACATTTAAGTTTAAGTTCAGTCTCGGCACACCAGCCGACACCATTACACTTAACACAAACTATTCGGGTCACGACTATAATAAAGATTTAAGACTAATTAAAGGTGTCTTTTTGGAAGTGGGTTACTGAGACAAGCCTTCTTATAGTCTGACGACTACCTAATATATGATTAGCATGGCTGTTCTCACCCCTTTTTTTGATGTCGTAGCAGGAGTCGCAATTTTGGCTGGCCGTTCATCCCTTTTAGACACAGGTATCTTTAAAACAGCAAACAACAATTTTACCGTCCGTCAACTCCTCGCGTTAGGGTTCATAGGCTATGGGGGTTGGAATCTCTGGAAAATGGAAAGGGCGCAGGATAAACTCAAGAAATCATTAGGAGCAGAATCCTTTGAGGCTGACATGATGCTTCCTAAATGTTGCACTCCAACCAAAATGAAGGACAGAGGAATAAATAATCCGTTTTGGCGAGATGATGGATATGATGATGAAGATGTGGTTTGGTTGTGGAATAAACAAAAACCTGTCATTGAAAAGGTGATGAAAAAATACAACACAGACCCGAATATCTGTATGTTTCCCATTTATGAAGGGGGGTGGGATTATAAATACATTTTCGGCAATTACTATGCCATCAATAACAACAACGAATTAATTGAACCCTTGTCAATTGCTAATGATGTTTCCGATAAAGTTTTAGGTAGTGTTCCGAAGAAACTTCTTAATGAAATTGGTAATATGGCGGATGTAATGCGGTGGGAAGGTTGGGATGACCCTCTTGAGGCTGAATCCTTCAATGCTGAAAAGGTCAAAATTGATTGGGATGCGGTGGCGAAAGACGAATGGGATTCAGGTTATCCACACAATGTATCACTCCTTACCTATCAAAACAAGCAAGCCAACAAATCCTTGTTAAGTTGTTTGAATGCTCACCTCAAAATAGACAAGGAAGATTTTGATATGGGTATTTTTGGTTATCCTGATTTGAAAGAACACACAATATCGAGAACTTATGATGAAAAATATGGGCGTTGGCCTAGCGTTGATGAAATAAACAAAGCATTACCAAAAGTCATTAAAGGCTTGAGGAAGCAAGCGAGAACAGGTAAATCTCCACATTCAGGTCACGATTGGAAAGAATTGAGCAACGCTTTGAAATCGCCGATTTCACAATTTACGTGGGGTGAAGACATATATACGGGTCGCAAAGGTTGGTTCACAAGACATGATAATTTTGAGGAGATTTGAATACTTATGGCTGATAAAAAAGGTCAAGATATTACAGAGTTAACGGAAAGGGCTAAAGTTCTGGCTGAAGCAACAGGCCGTGATGAATCTGATGTCTTAGCAGATTTACTTGATGATGGTGTTTTAAACAATTCTCATAAAACTGAAGACAAAGATTTAGTAACTCAACTTAAAGAGGCGGCGGCTTTGATTACTACCGTCCAAGAGATAAATACTGATATTTCTAATAACAAAGTCTTGAACGGTGGGGATAACACTACTTCGGTTAAAGTCGAAACTACTTTAGAGGGAGATATAGTTGACCGCGCAATTGCTTCAGCACAAAAAAAGGCTGAAGACATTAAAACTTTAATCGCTACTTTGATTCCTATTTTTCTTTTAATCACAGGGGGTGGAATGGAAGCCTTTGGAGTTATTGATATTATCGGAGATGATGAAAACAGTCCTGTGGAGAATGATTGTCAATACGGAATTGACTCTTCTACATGGTCATGGCAAGATAATACCGTTAATGTGTTTGGAGAGTTATGGACAGATTGCCTTAGTGATTCATCTACTCCCCCTGAAAACATGATAATTATGGTCAATGCTTTCGACCCAGAATCTAAAGACTTCATAGAAGGTGATATAGGGATGTTTGTTTGGACGGAAAACAGCGAGTTCAATGTAGATTTGAGAGATATAGATGAAACAAGTTTAGAGATTTGGATAGATTTATTTACTCAAGAAGATTTTGATGAAGGTAAACTTCCTATTTCTCAAATGATTCTAACTGATGTGGAAAAGCCTGTGGCGATTGTCTGGGGTTGTATGGATTCTAACGCTAATAATTTTAATACAGAAGCCAATGAAGATGATGGGTCATGCGAGTATGAACCCGAACCCGTTTACGGATGTATGGATTCAGAAGCCAACAACTATGATAGTGGAGCGACAGAAGACGATGGTTCATGTGAGTATGATTCTGAAGAACCTTGTGAAGTAGAAATCACTAATCACTATCGAGGCCATGTAGCCGATGATGAAGAACAAGATGCGATTTTAGTTGCCTTTAGAGTTCTGCCTACTAATTGCGAAGATGAAGATTTGAAGATTGATATGCACCTGTATCAAAACGGCTATTCGGCTAATTACACTCACTTTGTTATCATAGGTGGAGAGGATGAGTCGCAGATTGAATATATTTTTGATGGAGTAGCAGTAGGTAATTCGTGGATTCCCAAAATCACAGCCTCGTTAGATGGTGAAATATTAGAACAAGTCAATTTTTGGGGGATAGATGTGGAACAGCAAGAAGATGAAACTATTTACGGTTGTATGGATTCTGAAGCGAATAATTATGATTCTGAGGCGACTGAAGATGATAACTCTTGCGAGTATGATGAACCTGCTACTTGTGAAGAAAGTTTAAATCATCTTGAATCCAATTTGTATATTTTTGATGTTAATTCTTTGGAAGTAATAATAGAAGTGGAAACTACATTAGAAGGATGTGTTATAGATATTGAAGTTTCTATATCTCTTTATCAAAACGGATTGTATTACACTACCTTTGATTACAGTCTTTCCGATTCTTACAGCATTGACAACTCGATACAAGAGATAGTTATTGAAGATGATTTGTTCTCAGACTTAGAAGACGGCACTTGGGATGCTTTGATAAAAATAAGGGATGCTGATAGTTCCGAAGAGTATTACAACGACATTCACAGTAATGTTGTAGTTATTGACACATAAGTATCTTCTTATAGTCTTTCAGTCAAATACTATTGATTAGCATGGCTGTTTTCACACCTATCTTGGATATTGTAGCAGGAGTTTCCATTTTAATAGGAAATACTACGGCTTTAGATACTCCTATCTTAAGGTTTAAAAGCAACTCCTTAACTCTTCGACAAATACTTGGATTAAGTTTTGCTGGTGTGGGTCTAGGTAATCTTTGGGTAATCCGCGAAGCCAGAAAAAAGGGTGAGTAAATGTTTAAACTTTTCACAACACACCCTAATTCCGTAGGAGAGTCTTACTTGACTCACATGAAAACGGCTTTCAAGTATGCTTTAAGTTTAGCAAGTTTATCCGTAGTTTGTCTTATTCACGGAATATTCCCTTTTTTGTTTACTACAACTACCAGCAGTAAAATAAAAAAAATGAGTGGCGAGATGAATAAAAGTAGGTGGTCACGATGAGTTTAAGAGAGCATTTCAAAGAGCATTTCTGGTCATACACCGCACTAGGGGGGCTGTTAGGTTGGGCGGCTCTTAAAGGTGAATCTACTAAAGAAGAAAATTACAATGTCGAAGCCTATGATATGAATCTACACGTTTGGCTGTGTGGCCGTTGTCACGATGTATTTGACGAAAAAGAAGAAGCGGATAACTGCTGTCTGGAAGCCAAAGAAGTCACAGAAGATTCGCTGGAGTCTGAAATGTTTAAAGCCGATAGTTGGGCTAAAAGATTTCCTAATTCCATAATTCTTTACAACACTAAAGGAATACCTGCTAAGTTTCGCAAAAACGAATTAGACCAAAGAGATTGGGATGGTTGGGTGCAACTTCAGTCTTACGGCAGAACACCTGCGGTAAGGGCGGAAAAAATAACTGTTGGAGATGTAATAATATACAACTACGGTTACAAAGGCAAAGTCCTAAGTATCAAACCTAAAGGTAAAGCCTCACTACTTGTGGAAACCGAAGACAAGTCAGGTAAGACGTATGAGAGGACTTATCGAAAAACATCTTTGATACCTGTAAAACAATCATGGCAGAGGTTTAAAGCCGAGATGTTCATTGAGAGTGATGGTTTAACAGTTCAACTTATGGGATTTGACGGCTCTTTCTTAACTGATGGTGAAATAAAAATGGGTTACACAACTGCTTCGGAATTAGGATATGAGCCTAAGCAACTTAAACCTGTAATGTGGGTTTGGGATGAAAAAGAAGACTACGGTGCTTACATGGCAACCGACCAGATAACATTTTTATCTGAATCCTTCGGGGCTGAAGATTTCGCCTCGGCTATTATCGCACCTGAAAAGGTAACAGGGCCAATGCAACAGGCTTTAATGACTAACTACTTAATCCGAAAATCTATGTTGGAAGAGGAAATGCGTTATCTACAACAAGAAGTAAGAGGGGGTCGTATGAGTAAAAGACAGATGGCCTTTAAACTATTAGAACTAGAGAACAAGTTGCGAGCCGAAGAAGACCCTGAAAAAAAGCACTCTGTAACTTACATGAATGGGGTCAAAGTTAAACCTCGCAAGTTAAACGGCGACCTACCTCCTGAAATTGCTATGAAGCGCACTCAGATTGGCCGCGACACACCAGAGACTATTAAAGTTGATTGGGACTCCAAAACTAAACCCTTGCGTGTTGACCCTTTTAACGAGGTGGAATGGGGTGCAGAGAGTTCAAAAAGGGGGCGGCGACACAAGGTTGGTGGTCAGATTGTTGAAGAGTGTGTAGATATTCAAGGTCGAAAGGTGGACGCGACTTCTAATTATTATCGTGTTAGATTCCGTGACCCGAAAGACTTTAGTAATTTCCGAGTTCCTGCATGGGCGGCGCGGGCGGCTAACAGTATTGGTGTAAGGTATTACGATGTTAGAGGTTCTAAAATAACTATGGGTCAGACTAAGCAAGGTGAGTGGAAGATACAAAGTATAATGATACCTAATAATTCTTTTGTTGGGCCTAAAGAAGCGGTTGTTATTGCTAATCACATTCAAGACCGTATAGAAAGAGAGGGAAAATGGGCGAAAAAGGAGTGTAAGGATAATGAGAGAGTTTTGGTTGTTCTCTGAGATGAAAATAAACCAATCCGATACCTATTAAACTTTCTTGACTTCCGACCGAAGCCTTCTTATAGTCAAACAACCAATTAAGAGCAGGAAGGCAACTTCCTAACCATAAAAAAAAGGAGAGAAAAATATGTCAATGATGATGAAGACCCTAAGAACTGTTGGTGCGGCATCTGTGCTTGTTGGTGGACTATTCCACTTAGCAGGGCCAGCCGTGTTTGACCTACCTTTGATTGGTAACGCTATGAGCCGAATTTGGAATTTCGGAGTCGGCCCTGCTACCGTTCAAAGACTCTTTGGCTTGGTTGCCGTCCTTTACGGCGCACACGCACTTGGTTTTGATAACCTTGTAGCAAAAGTGCCTGTAATCGGTATGCCCGTCAAAGGTGCGTTAAACAGCATGGAAGACAGTCTAGTGCCTGATGAAACAAACTCTTACTCAGTCTGAGTAAGTTAGTTTGGGTTATCTTGCCCTATACAATTGCGTTAGCATTATGCACTTACAGGTAGATTGCCTGTTTGTATGAATTGCTCTCCATCTTCGATAGATAATCTAACTAAGCGTTTTGCTAAGTTAGTGTCTTGGCTTAAATCAGTATCAACGCCTTCAGGGTAACAGTTTGCTGAATAAGAACAGTAAAGACATTTCCAATCGCCAACAGGGGCGGATTTATCTTTTTGGTGTTCGTTCCACTTGCTTCGAGATAGCAATCCTGTTTCAAACATATCTTCAGCCATTTCATCTGGATAACGTAAATAAAACTCTCTTTCAGGAGGTTCATCTGACTCTAGTTTAAGAGACAGGGACGCGAATCTTTGGATTATTCTTTCCATAGTTATACCTTGGACAGGTCGTATTTCGACATCTCTTACACAAGCCCTATTATCAATTTTGTAAGCGGGATTCGGGGTTATTTCACCACCATGACTGTTCAGCACTTTTGGCCTTCCCGTGTAACCTTCAGAAAGTTCTACTGCGAATTGTTTATCACGACAATCTGAACGGTCAATGTAATAGAGAAGTGCATACGGGCTTTCTCCGTGAACCTTTTCTATGGGTTTTCTAAGATGTAAATACCACATCACTTGCATAATGTAATCTCTATGGGGGAATCCGCTTGGGTAAAGATGATTAGATTTGCCGAACACATTTTTGTTAAATGTGTAGCCATATCCAGATTTTACTTCAACTATGACAGGATGATTAGCATCATGGTCGAAAACAATAGCATCAATTTCTCCAGAAACATTATATTCGTGCGCCCTTATCTTAACATTGTTCTGAACGAATATCCCACCTTTGTTCCAATTATCTTGGAGTGCATTTTCTATATGCACACCGTAAGTCATTCTTCTCAGACCTATGGCATCAATAGGTTCTCTTTCATACCCATTCTTTGAATACCAGATTTGTCGGTGACACTTACCCCATAGTGTCGGCCTCCCTACTTCATCAACAACTTCACAAGACGACTGTGTAACGTAAAACATCCCACTTGAACCTCGATATGATGGTGCAGTAAGTTGTTGGTCGGAACATTCGGTTAGTTGGAAAATCTTTCTAACAGGAGTCTGCATAGATATGGAAGTTTCACCCGTTCTTTCTAAAAAAGCCTTTGCCTCGTCTGTCAAATTCATTTATTCACCTATAATAAAATAAGGACACTTAGCCTATAACTGCTCTTGTTTTTCACGAAGTATTTTCAAGAGTTTTTTAAACTCTCCTCGTAGTTGAGATACATCTTGTTTGTCTGCCTTTTCAACATCTGCTTTGTTAGGCCAACTGTATATTGTTCTTTGATAGTAGAATCCGTCCTTTACCATTGTAGCCAAAATCAATCTAGCCTTTTCAAAGTTCTTGATTGAGTCTAAAGGTAAGACCCATATTTCTGAAGTGTTTTCCATTAAATCTTCCTCCGTTTTGGCATCGGAAAGATTGGTGGTGGCTAATACTGAAAACTTAAATGTATCATCATCATCTTGGACAATAGCAAAGTGAACAATATACAGACCGTCACCATCGTTGACTCTCATTTGTATTTTTACATCTACTAACAATCCATTCTCGTTTAGTTTAACGGAAGCACTCTTTATTTTTTCCATAATTACAAACTCCTACCTATTCTTTTAACATCACTTTTATTCATGTGACCTATTACCATAATTTTATTATTATCCGTCAATTGCAGTAAACAATAAACTTTACCAGATTCTTCAGGGTCATCTTTAAAAATTATTACTCTTTGTGGGCCAGCAGGAATAGAAATCTCAGGAGAACCAGAGTCCATTATTTTAGTAAGTATATCATCCATCTTATCAACTCGTCATATCATTAATTATCTTTGTTAATTTATCTTCCACCAAATTCACTAAATTATCGGCTAAAGTGGTTAAATCAGGTATATCTGAACCACCTTCAAGTTTAACTTCCATTGACAGTTTAGGGTATTGTGTTTGAATATTACCAAACCCCCCTTTAGATTTAACTTCTACGGTGTTTCCATAAGAAACGGTAATAGTTGAACCCGTAGTATTTATGGAAGCAAGATGTTGAATAGTATTTTGAGGGCCATCAGCATCAAGAATATTTTTCTTGTTAGATGCTTTAATCACTTTTGCAGTATTTTCAATTTTAGTTAAGGTTAGTAATTCAGAGTCAATGTTGATTAAGTAAACTACTTCCCCCTCACCATCTAAACCATATTCTATATCATCAGCCTTTCTATTAGATTTTTTAGGCTTCACATACTCCTTTCTAACTAAATCAATATGTCCACAATCTTTCTTATGTTTACCTTCAAATCTATGAAGATAAAGCCGATGTTCGGTATTGGTTGGGTTAGACCATTCTTTATGACCGTAGCCCTTTGCGGTGTTGTCAACAGACAGTTCATAATCAGACATATAACCCTACTTAAGGCAGATAGTATATCAATCGTTAGGAAAAATTGACGGTTGCCGCATTTCCATCATCTAGTTTCACAACGGAAACAATAGCGGGTTTAGGCTCGAATCCCACCATTTTTTGAAATGAGGTTTGACCTTGCCATGTGCTTGACACTATTAACTGTATATCTTGATATTTTTGCATACAATGGCCGTGTGTATGACCTGTAACGAAAATGTCTGGAGTGCTGTCAATAGTTAGTAAGTCTGTCGGTTCAGAAGCGATTTGATTTTTGATACCCCATTGAGGTGCAAGATGCCTTCTTTTCAACATCTGTTTCATAGCATTTTCAGGATTTTCATAAGACGCTTCTTTGAGATTCATCACCATATCATCAATAGATTTTCCATGATAAGATAACACATCTGAACCACCTATTTTGAATCTGCAAGGATTACCCACAAAATGACCATGATTAAAATGGCTTTGAACTTCTGAGGAAAGAACGGGTTGAGGTTCGGCTAATCTTACGGCATCGTGATTACCTGGTAAAATGATGGTTTCCATATAATCTGGGACTCTTTCTAAATCTTTACCTGTTATTTCATATTGTTCATATAAATCTGCAATATCTAACTCTTTTTCTTGATTGGGATAAACGCCAACTCCATCAACAATATCTCCTGATATAACTAAGTAACCGATATTTTGAGCCACAGGGTCATCGGAGTTTAACCAATCTAACATTTTATTCCATTCAGTATCAAGGAAATTGTCTGCCCCTCTGTGTATATCCGAAATAAAAGCCGCAGAAATAGGGTCTTTTTCTTCTTCAACATCTTTATCCTTCTTAATTATATTAGGAAAAATAACGTGTCGCACCCAAAAAATACCCCCATCTTTGGATAACTGACCCTCGATACCGATAATATCATCTGTTGCGATTGTTCCGATTCTTTCTAATACTTCAGGACTTACCATAGCATCCATCTCACCAGAAGTATCTTCAACTACTAAACGTAAATAACCTTTGCGAGTTTTCTTGGCCTCTAAAACCATCACTACACTTCTTCCCAACGAATCCCATTTTGAGTATTTTTCTCTGTTACTCACGATTTTTTCTATTGAAACTGAATCATGGAAGTCATAGTGACTTTCCACATATCTTTTCACTTTTTTATATCTATCTAAAAACAAATCTCGGAACGCTTCGACTTTTTCTGAGGCTTTAGTGTCTGCACCAACAGTTTTAGTTATATCAACTGTTAAGTCGTAATCTTTCGCCTTAGCCGTTATTTTGTTAGACATGATAATACCTACTTATGACATAAACCTTAAAAAAGAATGCTTCTAGTTCTCCCAAAACTTTTCTTTAATAAGATAATACCCGAACAGGGAGAAAAGACCTAGCAATACTAAAAATAAGTTTTCTGACATTTTTCACTCCTTCTTGAATCCCGCCATAAAATCATCGAATGACATTTTAGTTAAAGGGACACAATGATGATTGTTTAAACCTACCTCAGACTTGAAAGACCTTTCACATTTTTTACAGAAGGTCGGTTGGGAAACTTTACGATAGGTTTTTTGTTTTAGTAATTGTTTAAGGTCAACTTGAATGTCGTTAATCTTTTGAGCATCAGGATGAAAACGCATGAACTTGATTTTTCTTTGAGGAAAACCTTTGTTAATCAAATTGGTGAGAGATTTGACATCTGAAGTGTCAGGGACATAAAACAGATAGATAATAGGTTGAGAAGAACCTCCTTTTCTCAACAGACGGCCAATGGTTTGAATCCTTGAACGCACAGAACGAGTTCCAGATACCATAATACCCACATCCGCATCAGGAATATCTACTCCTTCCACTAATGCTTTACAAGATAATAATAACCCTTTAGGTTGAGAGGAAAAAGTTTCTAATGCTATCCTCCTTTGTTTAGCCGTTTTTTTACTGTGATAGGTTTGTGGATTAAAGTGTTTAAACCTTTTTTCTAACCGAGAAATATCGTCAATAGATTCATGGAAAACCATTATTTTTCCTGTGCGATGCTGATGTAAAAGTAAGTCTAAAGCCCTAAATCTGTTATGGGCTGTGTTTAGAACTTCCTTTCTTTTCTGTATGGCTACTAAAAATGCTCCCACATCTTTATCTGATGTTCCTGAAGAGAGTAATCTTTGACACGTTATTATCAAATTACCTCTATTACCATATCGAGCAGATAATTTTTTACTTAGGTTTACTATCATACTATGAGATTTATCATGTTCTGTTTTTTCTGCGACCGTCAAAGGAATCTGCACAGCACACACTTCAAAATCAGAGATAACACCTTCCCGTAACGCTTCTTCATAACCATATTTATAAATTACATCACCTATCAGCCTTGTTAAAACTTCTAATCCTGAATCTTCTCTCTCAGGTGTCGCAGACAATCCTAAACAAGATTGGTGTTGAACATTAAAAATGCTCTGAAAAGAGGGGGCGGCCATACGATGACATTCATCGGCCACGATGAGGTGGTCAGTATAAGATTGAAGTGGCATCACCTTTAATGCAGTATTGATGACCATAACATTTATCTTTTCAGAAATATTTTTTTTACCTCCACCACACCTACCAACTTTAAATCCTAATATTTCATCTAAAGCATCAGCCCATTGTTTTAGTAAAGACACTTGTGGAACTAAAACTGTAACTACACCATTTTTCTTCCTTAACTGTTCTACAATCAAAGCATGAGCCACTCGACTTTTTCCTGAACCTGTGGTGGCTTGGATAATTCCCTTATTACCATTATTTTTCCATTTATTGATTGCATCGTCTTGCCAATCGTATAATGGATAGGAATTACCATTAGAGTAAAAAGTATTCATAAACTCACCGAGGATGGGCTTACCTTTAAGCCTTACTCTTCGGTGTTTTCTGGAGGAGCAGGTATTCCCTTAAGATAACCTGCTTTAACAAAGTGGATTCTAGTGTAGGGGATGCGGATAACTGAAACCATTTTAGCACCTAGTTTCATTTCCTCTTCGTCTAAACCCATATCGGTAAGAACTTCAACTATAACATGGTCACCGTTGTCGAAAAGAGCATTTACTTCTGTTTTACCTTCAGCCCCAAAAGCATTTTCCCACTCTTCAGCGTAAGTTGCATCTCCATAGTAAGGAGGTTGCCCTGCGATAAATACACCACCATCAGTAGTGGTTGCGGCTAATAGGGGCATCGTCATCTCTTGTTGTTCGGGTTGGTCGGACATACTCTTATCTATTGACACATAGTATTTAATCATTAGTCCATTGATAGCCAACCTTTAAGTTTCATCAACTCGATAAGGTCTTGGAATAATTCATCATTGATTTGCATTTTTTCAGGTATTAAAATAAAATCTTCATCGGATAAACAGGACTCTAATTTACTATAACATTCCTTCAAGATTTTATTAGCCTGACCATTAGTTAAATCAGACAATCTTTCATAAGGATAAACTAATCTCTCTCCCGTCTGCACCATCCGACTCACAACCTTAGTTAGGGCTTACGCTATATTAAGTTAATTTCGTGAGAGTAAACACCCACCTAAACATAGTATAAAATAGTATCAATTCTTAGAGTTGCCTTTACTGTGTTTGTAGGTCTGTTGAAGTTCAGTAAGTTTCGGATTATTAATCAAAGCCCAAACCGATACCATGTAACCTCTTCGGCGAGAATCACCTCTGGCTACTTTGGTTTGACCTACTTCAACAAAAACTTTATTCCCACCCATATCTCGGACTCCCCTCAAGGAGTGAGATATAGCACCTGTTGAAGGTAATTGTCTTTTACCACAGTTAGACCTCAAATACTCTATTATTTCTGTCGCGGTAGATGCTCCATTACTGTCTGCTCCACCATTTTCTAAAAATCTTCTTACTCTTTCTTCATACCACTTTGTTCTATGTGCCATCTTACCACCTTACTATACGAGGCGAGCAACAGTTATAAACTTTATGCGTTATTGTTAGTAATCTAAAATATCTGTTTGTTTAGAATAAGATTCCATAGTGGGTGATTGAGATTCAACATCTTCTGCAATTAACCACTCTAAATCCATAAAATAAGGGCCACTACAATTATCTATGTCGAAATACCATTTTGAACCTTCTGAATAGCCCCCTACGAGGAACTCTTGAAGTGATGTTGTGTAGGTTAAACCGTTATTATGGGCGGCAACTAGGTGTTTGACGGAAAGGGCTGTTTTTCGCCAACTGATTAAGTCAGATTGGTTAATGGTGAGTCTTTCGTCATCAACCGAGGCTACTAGAGCAGGGATAGTTTTACATTTGCTTATACTTAACACCCATTCTTTGTTGGTTTCGTCCCAGACAGCAGTTTCTAAAAGTGTGGAAGCAGACAAAGTGTATAACCTATCTGATTCGCCCATTACTAAATCTCCGCTAGTGAGTTGACCCTTTGCTACCCATTTAGCGACTAGATGTTCTGGGATTCTTATTATGGTGGATTCTATTTTTATTCCTAATTGTGAAGCGTGTAAATCAAACATCGCTGGAGAATGAGTAATCGGTTTTTTTATTGACATTATAGGTTTTTCCACATTTTTACCATCCGAAGGTGATTGTTCGCAGACATTACATATTACTACACCATTTCTCTCAGTTAAGGAGAATGAGTAATGTTCTTCTGGAGCAAGACCTACTAATCGTGCCTCTCTTTTAGGCATTCTAACTTCTGCACCTTCTTCACTCCAACCTGAAGTCCATTCAGAATCATCTTCCCTTCTAGCGGCAGGTGAACACCACCGACAAAATGGTAGAATAGGATAGACAGTTTTCTTAATACCTTTCCGTGTCTCCCTTGTTTCCAAGAAAAATGGGGCTGGTTCTTCAGATACACCTTTTTCCCACACCACTTTGTAAACCTCATCCTCGTTAGAAGGGGATTTTTTTTTAGGGTTCTTCGGGAGGGTCGCAGG